>Ga0255340_1000540_pt1 | contig 60404 bp, 36 predicted proteins | sample wastewater_treat_7_FD_192417 | JGI IMG/M metagenome (GOLD analysis project Ga0255340, IMG submission 192417) | Wastewater microbial communities from Lulu Island WWTP, Vancouver, Canada - plant10 | ecosystem: Engineered > WWTP > Wastewater > Unclassified | place: Canada: Vancouver, British...
GACCGAAGCCCGCCCAAAGCTGCAAATTGCCGTTTCCGACCTTGACGCAGACGGTTATTTGCTGAATACGCCGGGCGGCACGGTTGACTTACGCACGGGGGAAATGCGACCCCACAACCCCGCAGATTATTGTACTAAAATAACCACCGTTGCGCCGTCAACCGAGGGGGCGGAACTGTTTGCGGAATTCTTGCAGCGCGTGACCTGCAATGATAGCGACCTTGAACGCTATTTGCAGGAAGTCGCCGGAATGTTTACCGTCGGTGAGGTTTTACGCGAAAATCTGATTATTGCTTACGGCGAGGGCGGCAACGGTAAAAGTACATTATTCAACCTGCTTGCCCGTATCATGGGCGACTATGCGGGCGCGTTATCCGCTGAAACCCTGACTGTAAATTGCAGAAAAAATAAAAGCCCGGAATACGCCGAATTGCGTGGCAAGCGAATAATCATCGCGGCAGAACTTGAAGAAGGGATGCGCCTTGATACATCGACCGTTAAAAAGCTATGCAGTACAGACCCGATTTTAGCGGAAAAGAAATATAAAGACCCGTTCACTTTCACCCCGTCGCATACCGTAGTGCTATACACAAACCATTTACCTAAAGTCGGAACGACTGATAAAGGCACATGGGACAGGCTTGTTACAATTCCGTTCAACGCCAATTTCCGGGGCATGAAAGGCGAAGTCCTTAATTACGCCGATTATCTGTTCAACCATGCGGGCGGTGCTGTCCTTGCGTGGATAATCGAGGGGGCGCGTCGCTTCATCGCAAACAACTACAAAATCGAAATGCCGGAGTGCGTCAAAGCGGCAATCGGTGCATATCGCGCAAATAACGATTGGCTTGATAATTTCCTTGCCGAGGAATGCGAAATTGACAGCGGCTATTCGCAAAAGTCCGGCGAACTGTATCAACGCTACAAAACTTATTGTGACAGCACGGGCGACTATCGCCGCAGCCTTGCAGACTTCAAAACCGCATTAACGACGGCGGGCTATGAAACCCGTAAAACGCGCTTAGGGGCGTTTATATACGGTTTGCGCGTAAAGTCGGAATTCGCCGAAGTGGACGAGCCGACACCATGGGGCTAACCCTTACGGCATGGGGAGTGTGACGACCAATGACGATGAAATACAAGAGTTTTCAAAATGTAAAAAAGCGTCCCCGTAAGAGAGGTTTTGTAAATGAGCGTCATTCATCGTCACCCCCCTTTTGACGGGAAAAACCGAGCGGAAGAACACCGACGTCGGGGCTTACTTTTCCCCCGCATGGACAAAAAGTTTTCACAGAACAGCAACCGCGAAAGGAGGTTTTCAATAAATGGGTATCTTATCCAACCTGTTCAGACCCAAGCAGCAGGAGCGACGCGCGGTAATCGAAATAAATAACAGCTTTACCGCCTTTTCCGGCACGGCATACGCAAGCGCGACATTCCGGGCGGCGGTTGACGCAATCGGCAGACACGCCGGAAAGCTCACGGCGCACAGCGATGACAAGGGGCTTGAAATCCTGCTCCATGCAACCCCGAACGAGTACATGACCCCGTATGACCTGCTCAGTAAAACGGCGGCGGCATACTTCACAAGCAACAATGCCTTTATCCTGCTGCAACGCGAGCAAAGGGGTATCCGCAATGTGTACCCCCTCACGCCGTCAAGCGTGGAATTTACCCCCGGCACGGACGGGCAGTTATACATGACCTGCCTTTTCCATGACGGCAAGCAGGCGACTTTCCCATATGGCGATATAGTCCACTTGCGCCGCCACTTTTACGGCAATGACCTTTTAGGCGACGGTAACGCGCCGTTATTCCCGCTATTGGACACGGCGCAGACGCTCAACCAAGGTATAGCCGCAAGCGTCAAAAACGGCGTGAACATTCGGGGCGTTCTCAAATTTACGTCGCTTGTCAATCCCGAGCAGGTACGCCGGGAAAAGGAACAGTTTGTCGCCGACTATTTCAACCCGACCAATTCCGGCGGCGTGGCGGCGACCGACCAGCGCTTTGACTTTATCCCGACCAACACAACGCCCTACACCATACCGCAGGAGCAAATAGAAGCCGTGAACCGCCAAATATACGACTATTTAGGCATTAGCCCGAAAATCGTATCCGGCAGTTATAGCGAGGACGAATTTAGCGCGTTCTATGAAAGCGTTATTGAACCGTTCGCCTTGCAACTGTCGCAGGAATTTACACGCAAGGCGGGCGCAGAAATCACGTTCACGGCTGAACGGCTGGAATTTTCCAGCGCGGCGACCAAGATAAAGCTATTGCACGAAGCCGCCCCGTTAGGGTTAATGACGCTCAACGAAGCGCGTAAATTGTTAGCCCTGCCGCCTGTCCCTGACGGCGATAAACGCTTGCAGTCCTTAAATTATGTATCAGCGGATAAAGCAAACCAATATCAACTTGAAAGCGAGGTATCAGAAAATGAAACAGCAAACACGGGCGTATAACGTCCACGCGGACAGCGACAAGCCTTTAATCGTGGAGGGCTTGCCTATCGTGTTTGACCAACCCGCCCAAATCGGGGACATTACGGAGGTTATAGCCCGTACCGCGCTTGACGGCGTGGACTTGTCAAACATCACGTTACAAGTCAATCACGATAACCAGTCAATCCCCCTTGCGAGAAGCCCCGAAACAATGACGCTCACAGTCACGGAAAAAGGGCTTGCAATGACCGCAACCCTACCCGACACGGAGCGCGGGCGCGAATTGCATACCGCAATCAAGCGCGGGGACATAGCGCAAATGTCGTTTATGTTCGATATTGCCGAAAGCGAATATAACGACCAGACCAAAACCCGGACAGTTACCAAAATCGGCAAGGTATATGAAATTTCAGCAGTAACGCGGGCGGCATACCCGCAAACAAAAATCACGGCGAGAGCCGAAAAGCAGGAGGAAAAAGAAATGTTTAACCCTATTACCGCAAGCCTTGAAAAGGGCGCAAGCAATCCCGACACCCACGCGACCCCCGAATATCGCACGGCATTTTTCAAGTCCCTTTTGGGAAAGGAACTGACCGACGGAGAAACCCGCGCATATCAGGCGGCGCAGGCAGAAAAACGCTCTGACACGTTCAACACGCTGTCTAATTCGGCGGCGGTTATCCCCATGCAGACCCTTAACGAGGTTATATCACAAGCGCGACCCGTGGGCGGTTTGTTCAACGAAATACGCCTGTTCAATGTTCCGTCCAACCTGTCCGTACCCGTGGGAACACCCACAGACGCGGCAAGCTGGCACACCGAGGGCGCGGCGGTTGAGCGCAAGAGCGTAACAGCAACGGCGGTAACATTCACCGGGCGCGAACTTATTAAAATCCTGTCTATGTCGGCAGCGGTGAAGCGTATGGAAATCGCGGCGTTTGAAAGCTACCTGACGCAGGAACTCAAAAACAGCATTTCCGACGCGATAAATGCGGCTATCGTGAGCGGCACAGGCGCAGGGGCAGGACAACCCACAGGCATTTTACCCGGCATTACATGGGACACGACCAACAGCATTGAAACGGCAAGCCTAACCGCCGACAATCTGCTTGCGGCAATCGCCAAACTTCCCGCAGGCTATGCGGGCGGCGCAAAATTCGCAATGTCCACAGCAACCCTTTTCGGGCAGGTGTACCCGCTCAAAAACGGCGAGGGCGACTATATGTTTACCGACAACGAGCGCGGCGGCGTTCATCGCCTGTTCGGGTTTGAAATCGTACTTGACGACAATATCCCGGCGGGAACGGTGCTTTTCGGAAACTTCCGCTATTACGGCGTGAATGTCCCCGAGGGCGTGGCGGTTGAGGTTAGCCGGGAAAGCGGCTTTACGTCCGGGCTTATCGACTACCGCGCTTTGTGTATCGCCGACGGCAAGCCCATTGTCCCCGGCGCGTTTGTCAAAATCGAGGTTGACGCGGCATAAGGGAGCCGCTAATAGCGGACACCCTTTGAACGGAGGTTAAGACCATGATTTTCAATATAGACGAAGCCCGCGACATTTTACGGATAGACGGGACGGACAACGACGAAATCATTTACCCGCTTATCCAAGCGATACCGCCCTACTTGACCGAAACAACGGGTTACGTTGCCATGGGGGACTATTCCCCCGTGGCACGGACGGCGGCGCGGTTTATCCTGCAACAATGGTATTACGGCGAAAACGCCGATACGGACAAATTACAGCGCGTCATAGACTGCCTGTTAAAGGCGTTGAGCGCAGAAAGGGCGATATTATGACGCAAGAGCAATTCTATCATTCCCGCGCGTGGAAACGGCTTTCAAGGGCGTTTATGTCGTCCAAGTCCTATATATGCGAGCGTTGCGGCAAGCCCGCCGACATAGCACACCATAAGACGCACATAACCGCCGCCAATATCACAGACCCGGAAATCACGCTCAACGCCGCTCATCTTGAAGCCCTCTGTCTGAATTGTCACAATACCGAGCATTTCAGCGCGGGCGGCGCGGTATGCAACGGGCTTGAATTTACGCCGGAGGGCGAAATCAGAAAGGAGCAGCCATTATGAAAATCAAGTATGAAAACGAGCGCGCAGCTATCATAAATGCGCTATGCAATGAAATAGGCGAACTTGCACAGGAGATTGAAAAAGAGCGCGAAACAAACGGTTTTACCTCTCAATACCGCGCCTTGTCAAAAACCTATAACGACGCGACCAAGCATTATTTGAACCTTGTCAAAGAGGTTGAAGCCGAAAACGCCGCCGAGGTTGACCCGCTCAAAGAGTTTAACACGCCGTCGCCCTATGACGAGGACGGGCGCGGACTGCTTGTAATATGAACTACATCACCGAATACAACGCAAAAATCCAGTCCGGCGAGATAGCGGCGTCAAGGCGGGTTAAGGCGGTATATGCCCGCCTTGCGGCTGACACGAATTCAATTCGGGGCGGGTATATGTTCGACGAAGCCCGCGCCAACCGCCCCATTGAGTTTATAGAGCGGTTTTGCAAGCACTCTAAGGGCGAATGGGCGGGACAGGGTATTCGGCTTAAACTCTTTCAAAAGGCGTTTATTCAAGCCCTGTTCGGCTTTGTGGACGCTCAAACAGGGTTACGCCAATACCGGGAAAGTTTCTTCCTTGTGGGACGTAAAAACGGCAAGTCAACCCTGCTTGCGGGGCTTGCCCTATATATGCTCACGTCTGACGGCGAGGGCGGCGCGGAGGTGTATTCAACGGCGACCAAATACGCGCAGGCGCGGTTATTGTTCGATGAAGCCCATAACATGATAAAGCAGTCGCCCGAACTGTCGAAGCACTTCAAGAAGCGTAAAACCGACCTTTATTATACGCCGTCAATGTCCAAATTCCAACCGCTGGCGCGGAACTCTGACACGCTGGACGGCTTGAATTGTTCCTTTTGCGTTATGGACGAACTGCACGGCGTGAGGGATAGGAACCTTTACGAGGTTATGCGCCAATCGCAAGCCGCCCGCCGTCAACCCCTGCTTGTGATGATAACAACCGCCGGAACCGTGCGGGAATGTATTTTTGACGATATGTATAGCCACGCGGCACAAGTCGCCGACGGGATAATAAAAGACCCGCGCTTTTTGCCTATCCTCTATGAACTGGACGACCGCGCCGAATGGACGAACCCGAAAGCGTGGGTTAAGGCGAACCCCGCTTTATGCTCAATTAAGAAGCTGGACGACCTAACCGCCAAGGTAGAGCGGGCGAAGCAGAACCGCAACGAACTATCGGGCGTTCTTTGCAAAGAATTCAACGTCCGGGAAACGGTAAAAACGGCGTGGCTTTCCTTTGACGATATAAATAACGAGGAAACATTTACCCTTGACGACTTCCGGGGCGCGTACTGCATCGGCGGCGTTGACCTGTCAATCACGACCGACCTAACCGCCGCAAGCCTGCTATTTATGAAGCGCGGGGACAATAAGAAGTACATAACGCAAATGTATTTTCTGCCCGCCGACAGACTGCAAGAGCGCGTACAGCAGGACAAAATCCCTTATGACAAATGGTTTGAACGGGGGCTATTGCGCCTATGTGCGGGCAATTCGATAAACTATTCCGACGTTACAGCATGGTTTGCAGAAACCGTCAAGCAATACGACCTTTTCCCGGCGTGGGTTTATTATGACAGCTATTCGGCGCGGTATTTTGTAGAGGAAATGACGCTGCAAGGCTTTAATATGGTTAGGTGCATACAGGGTGCGAAAACTCTGTCCCTGCCTATGCAAATGTTAGGCGCGGACTTGCAGGCGCACAGGGTTATTTACAATAACAACCCTATATTGAAATGGTGCTTGACGAATACAGGCATTCAGACCGACCGCAACGGGAACATTGTCCCCATAAAAAACCAATCGCCCCGACAACGAATTGACGGAGCGGCGGCGTTACTGGATTGTTACGTCGGGTTATATGAGCATTACAACGAATTCATAAACGCAATTTAGCCCTATATTGAATTGAGGGCTTGCCGAAAGGGGCATTTTTATGAAGCTGAAAGATAAAAAAATCGAGATTTTAGCCGTTACGCACACACAAGACCCGGACGGCTATTCGATTGAAACATTAACCCCCATATCCCCGCCCATGTGGGCATACTTCCGGCAATTATCAGGAAAAGAGGTTTACGCGGCTATGTCCGTACAGGCGACCGAGGAAGTTTTATTCGTTATTAACTGGCGGAACGACATTACCACGCGGCATATTATTCGCTTTCGCGGCGTGGACTATGATATTACCCGCGTTGACACGTTCGAGGGGTACAAAAGCGACTTGACGATATATGCGAAGAAAAGAATATAAAAGGGACGGAATTCAATACCGCCCCTTGTGCTTTAACAATCGAGGGTAGAAAGCAATACCTCTTTTGCGCGATTCCCTGAGATTATAGAGCGTTCTAACTCGTCAATTGATTGAATAACTGTATTTCCGATTTTCTCAACTATTGCACGATTTTTTGGCAAAGGTATTGGAATTTCTGCTATCACATCTGGCTCTAAGTGTTCTTGATTAGTCCCGTAGGCATTCTTTAACATTAAACTTTGCCCTAATTCACTTTGTAAGAACTCATACAAATAGCCGCGCAAGGAAACATCTTCAACAACAATACGAATTAAATTATTAGTTGCCACATGCCCGTCATGTTGTGAAAGGGCGTATGTAACTCTACCGAGCGTCCCTGAATCCGAAACCAATATATATCCCTTGTAAATCGTAAGAGCGTCAAGTTGTTTCTTAACCTGTGTACTTGCTAATGCGCTGTCCAAATACTTTACATTATCGGAGTTAAGTTGAGTTAATGCCGTTCCTGTAAAGTATTTCCTTATTGTGGGGCCGCTTGTTACACCAAGTGCGGCATAAGGACGTTTGAAACGGGGGCCATTAAATACACTTGCCAAATCCCCCAGACGGTGTATTTCAAAATCTTCCCTTTCTCCAAGCGTAAGAACCTTTCTAAACGCTGCATTGTGTTGAGGCAAATAGTGAACTGGATTTAATGAAAGAGAATCGGAATCCAATTCAGAAAAAGCGACGGTATAACGGAATTCACTTTCAACTAATGCGCCGTTTGTGAAATCATGATAACTATTTGCTATTTCCGATAAGTCCTCATCTAAAATATGTTGCCCGTTTTTAATTACCGGGTTACCCTCTGAATCTTTTTTGAAAATAGCTTCTCCGCGGCTTGTTTGCCCGACCTTATTTGAAATTGCCATAAAAATACGATAATCGGCGGGCACTTTTTTTGTTTTCTTGAAGAAAATGACGGACGCTTTCGACCCGCAAAAAGGCTCAAAAGTATCTTCATGCAGGTTAATAACTGCGAGTATTTGTGCATTACGGCATAGTGTTTTTCTTATTGATAATGCTTCTCTATTGTCAAGTTGACCCTTTGCCATAACAATACCGACAATACCGTCCTCTTTTACCCACTCCAAACATTTTTCTAAAAACAGCAATTCGGGGGCGACCCCCTGCCTATCATTTAATTTGTCTGTGTAGGACAAACTACCGTCATCGCCAATATCCCATTGATACCCGTTCTTGTATTGCTGTAGTATGATCGGCTCTTTAATTCGCAAATCATGCCCAGAACCAAACGGAGGGTTGGTTAAAATGATGTTTGGCTTGCCTAAACCGCACAACTCAACGAACCGAGCGGATAACTTGCTCACTTTATCAAGACTGTTAGCGTGTTCTATGCCGCCGTGCCCGTCTTTCCCCAAGAGCATATTTGCCTTTGCAATCTTCACCAGTTTAGGTGAAATATCAATACCGAAAAGCTGGTGAACGACGTTTCGTTTCAACACTTCTTTTGCGTTCGCTGTTCTTGAAGAACGGTCAATAGAGTCAAAAATATAATTCATAGCCGTAAGTATAAAGCCTCCACTTCCGCAAGCCGGGTCAAGTATTATGTCGCGTTCCGTCGGGGCGGCCATTTTCACCATCATATTTACAACAAGACGGTTTGTGAAATACTGTCCGCGTTCACCTTTAAGGTGAGAAGCGACATATATCTCATATGCTGTTCCTATTACGTCGTGCGGGGAATCCATAAAAGAATACTGCTGTAATTGCGAGATAACAACTGCTAACTGCGAGTTTGACGCCGTAATTTCTTCTGTCGGCGAAAAAACGTCTTTGTATCTATCCCTAACCGCATTGAATAACTTTCTGACGCGAACACATGCTGCGTCTTTCATACGGTCGTTTTCAAATTCTTCCGGCGTTATGTGGAATATACATTCTTCATTTGCGCTTGACTCGTCCTCAATCTTTGACAGGATTATTCTAACCATATCTAAAGCGATATCCTCTGAATCAATTCCAGAGCGATAAATAGCATTGTGACAACGGCGAAAAGCTAACTTCAAGTCAACAGGTACAATCAAATCGCTTTTTTTATATTTACCTATGCTGTCCCATGCTTGTTGATATTTTGGTATACCTAACCAAGGGTTAATAGCGCCGGTTGATAAATCTTTGCGGTAAAAGTCTATTTTATTACCATTTGTCCAAAAGCCACCCTGCGCGGACGTAGCACTCATATAAGAGTTTAACTGACCGTCGGAATCTAATATTGTTGGAGCTTTTACTTCCGCAATAACGTATATGTCGCCTTGATTATTACTTGCACAAGAAGCGGCGGTGTTATATATAACAATATCAGCGCGTTTTGTTTCTCGTCCCATGTTGATAGCGCGTTCAAGGCCTATGTGCGACACAGGATAACCAAATTCGCGATGGATAATTTGAACCATTTTTTGCCGTATGCGTTCCTCCGGCGTGTTAGGACGGCGCGCGTCATTATCAAGATAATCTATTATCTTGCCCTGTGCGTCTAATGTAATTTGAAATTCTTGCGCTTCAACCCAGCTATCAGTTTCAGCCATTGTATAACCCCCACATATTTTTACTGCAATACAATTTATTATAACACACTCTCTAAAATATCGTAGTGGTTTTTCAAATTATTTTATTCTCTAAAATATCGTTCAAATATGAAAGAGCATATATCGCGTTATCGCGGATTATCTTCAAGTATCATTTTGCAGATCTAAGCGACAAACAAGCGACAAAACGAAAGATAAACAGGCTATAAACCTTGATACTACAGGGTTTATGGCGTGTTTTATATAGTCTTTCTCAAACAGCATATAATATTACCAGGTTATCACCATCAACTCCCGTTGCAAGGTTTGTAACCGATACTCCATCGTTATCATAAGTTGGAGTTGTTGCATTTTTGTTTTCATCCCAGCCTTTAAAGTTATATCCGAGTCTTGTAATATCGTTACTATTTATCCTCAAAGCTATCGGTGTATCATAAATTGCTGTTTGTGGAGCTAAACTACCACTGCCAAAGTTCGCATTATATTGAATTGTGTACTGATTAGGAGTCCATTTAGCATAAAATCTTTTGTTGCCTGTTGAGGGTTTAGTCACCTCATTTACTGGGACTCCTGTTGTATCTTGATTTAAATACCACCCACCAAATGTATATCCTTCTCTAGTTGCAGGGAATAAAGAAAATGTATCTGTTTCAACGGTATAACTAGTTTTGTTATCTGCATGGTTGGTACCCCCACCATTCATCTCATATGTTATCGAATATGACTCAATTTCCCATTGTGCATAAAGCCAAACCGAGCCTCCAGCATCTGTTGTAAGATTTTTAACAGGCTGCTGATCCTCATATGATGTACCACTACCACCACCGGTAGTGTTCCAATTTACAAATCTATAACCATGCTTTGAGTACCCAAGAGTACTAAAGGGCGTTAACTCTTTTTCGTCACCATAATAGAAAGACATTGATTGGAGACCATTTGAGGCAGTCCCACCATTTAATTGAAAATCAACTGTATATTGGTGTGTTGTCCAAATAGGAGTGTATAGAGTTTTATTTCCTGTTGATCCTATTGGAATTTGAGTTATTGGGCTGTTATCACTTGCATCATACCAGCCACCACTGCAAGTATGCCCTGGCCATGTTGGTAAATAGAAGCCAAATGTAGGTGTATCTACACTATATGTGGTGCGATTGTATGGTGAATTTGATGCCGTTGGGTCTTCTGGCAGATAATACGTTATTGTATATACATCCTTACTCCACTGAGCATATAAATGTTTTTCACCACTAGGTGCTAAACTCGTAACTGTAGCTTGATCACCATACGCCGTGCCATCTCCAGTTACACCCGTGTTCCAACCTGTAAAGGAGTAACCTAGTTTTGCAAAATTCATTGTTGAAAACTTGGTTAATGGAGTTGCAACATTGTATGTAATTACTTGTTGTGCTGTTGCTTCTACACCCTCTCCATAATTTGAATTAAACACAACTGTATATGTGTTTGCAGTCCAAACAGCGTATAGATATACTATTTCATCTCTATCTAAGCCAGTTGCAAGATTTTTAACCTCTTGATTATCATCATATTGTTTTTGCGTTGCATCTGATGTTCTTGCCCAGCCTGTGAAGTTATAGCCTTCTCTTGTTATTTTATTGTTAGCCCTTAAACGTAGTTCTTGGTCATAATAGAAAGTCTGCTCGAGTAAATCCCCAGTTCCCCCGTTAGCTTTAAATGATACAAAGTATCTCATTGCTGCCCACTTGGCAGTTAGTGTAATATTTCCAAGAGAACCCTTATTAATCATGTATGGTGCTTGAGTGGATGTTGAATTAGTGCCAACATACCAACCCAGACACTCGTATCCAGTTTTTGTCGGAGCAGCTATTTCTATTTCATCATCTACTGTATATGTTGCTGGAGGTGTAACTACACTTTCTCCATCCTTGATTGTGCCGCCACCCATTACATAATCTATTGTATATGTTACTTTACTCCACTTTGCATATAACGTTATTTCAGGACTAGTTAGCATAGTATTATCAACTGCATGCTGATTTGCATACGATGTACCATTTCCGCTTGCCTGAGTGTTCCAGCCCCCAAATGTCCAGCCTTTTAACTGATATGAGTTATTTCTAAGTGTCTGACCTGCAGTATCATATTTATATGTACTATCTGCCATAGTCCCTGTGACATTATAATGCGTGACAGGCTGGTTGATATCGTATACTATTTTATATGTTTTAGGTTCCCAAAGTGCAAATATGGTTGCGCTATTGCTTTCAGGAGAACCACCAGTAGCTAAGTTGCTAACTTCCTGGCCATCGGTATAAGACACGATAGTAGCATCCGCGGTCTTACCCCAGCCCTTGAAGGTATATCCATCTCTAAAAATGTTTCCATTATTTAGTCTTAGAGCCTGAGGCTGATCGTACCAGAATGTCTGCTCCTCTAAACTGCCCTGGCCATTGTTTGCATTAAACTGTACGACAAAGCTATTGGCTGTCCAATTGGCTGTAAAGGTTTTGTTACCAGTAGAGCCTTTTGCTATTCCAGTTACTACGCTTCCATTTTCCGTCCAGTTAGTAAATGTATAGCCAGTTCTAGAAGGATTACCAAAATTCCAAGTAGAGTCTACATCATATGTGTCAGGGGTATTATCTCCTTTCACTCCGCCCATGCCTAAGTTATATGTAACATTATATGTTAACTTATCCCACTGTGCGTATAGGGTTATGACTTCACCAGTTGCTGACCAGTTATGTACTTCTGCTCTATCTGCATAGCTATCGCCATGTCCACTTGCATCAGTGTTCCAACCCGCAAATGTCCAACCTTTTAAAGCATAGGTATTTTGTCTAAGAGTACTTGTAACATCATATGTATATGTACTAGGTGTCGACATGCTATTTACACCTGTAACGTCATAGTGTGTCACTGGTTGATTTTTATCATATACAACAGTATATGTAGTTGCCTGCCAAACTGCGTATAAAGTAATCGTCTCGCCAAAGCCTAATCTACTGACTTCTTTGTTATCAGTAAATTCTACAACCTGCGGTTGGGCAGTTGCACGACGCCAACCAAGGAAGTTATAACCAGCTTTACTAATGTATGGTTGTACATTAGGATCATTTTTCCTTATGCGCTGAGGCACATCATACAGAAACTCTTGAGCTTCTAATGAGCCTGTTCCAGTAGCAGGGTCAAATACGATTGTATATGACTTTGGATCCCATTTAGCATAAAGAGTTTTTTCTCCAGTTGAACCTAGTTCTATCTTAGTGACTTTTTCGTTAGCATTAAATTGGTTAGTGGTATACCACCCTGCAAAAGTATATGGAGCATCTTGCCATACAGGATCTACTAAATTAAATGTATTCGTATCCACGTTATATGAAGTAGGATTGACAGTATTTGTCATGCCATCTCCAAGTTCTGTGTTTAGGTTATATATTATTTGATATTCAAGTCTTGTCCACTGAGCATCAAGTTCTACAATAGCACCTTGTGTTGACTTCCAGTTAAATACTGCTGCTTGGTCGGCATGAATTGAACCAGTTACTCTATCCTTCCAACCATTAAACTTCCAACCAGCTAATGCAAACCCAAGTTGTCTTAGGTTACCAGCGGTGTTATATGTATACTGGCTATCTTCCATTGCGCCTTGTCCCACTGATACTGTGTTCACAGGATAACTTGCATAGTATTTAACACGATATGTAGCTAACTCTATTGTGTCATAGAATGTTAAATTACCTACCGTTCCTTTTTGTACACTTTGCACCTGAGTGTTATCAGAGGAATTATTCCAACTAATAAATCTATATCCAGGAGTTGTGGATGGCTCTAATTGGAAAGTAGCAGTATCTATTGTGTATGTAGCTGGATTTAGAGGGCTATTTGCACCGCCAAATGCTTCTCCTTGTAGAGTGTATGTAATGGTATATGTACGTATAGTCCAGTGGGCATATAATGTCCTTGCACTATTTACTAGCCAGGCATCATCAACTGTATCTCCATCTACATATTTTATCTCGGTACCTTCTGCGGTTGTTTTCCAACCATTAAACTTCCAGCCTTTTAGTGTATACCCGTTTGCTACGAGACTACTTCCTGCGCCATAAGTGTGCGTGCTTGTGTTAGGATTCATTTGTGTCTCGAGAGTGCCGACAGTGTTACTAGGTACATTTGCGTTATACGTAACTGTATAATCATTTACTGTCCAATTTGCTACAAAGTGTTTATTACCGTATGAACCGCTCTCTATTTGCAGACCTATTGTTGGATTTTGTACACCGTTAGTAGTCCAGCCAATAAATGTATGTCCTGTTTTTACTGCATCTTTTAATGTAATTGTTTCTGTTGTTACTTTGTAACTTGTTGGATTATCCACATCGTTTGTACCACCACTTAGGTTATATGTTATCTGATAGGTTGGTACCGACCATATAGCATACAAATGGCATTTACCATCTGCACCTGTTGGCAGATTCATAACATTTTGACCACTTCCATATGACGCACCACTTCCGTTAGATTGTGTATTCCAATTTACAAAATTGTAACCATTTCGTACAAATGGAGGATTGATAGGTAAAGCACCTTGTTGGTCATATATAAATCCTAAAACTGTTGTGTCGTTATCTGGGTTACCGTCACCATCATCATAATTTGAGTGTAAAACCACATCGTACGCATTTTGAGACCATACAGCATAAAGGGTTATTTCCTTATCCATAATGGTTCCTGTGCAAAGATTTTCGGTAAGTAACTGATTATTTGTATATTGACGCACAGTAGCACCTGGTGTATCTGCCCAGCCCATAAATGTATAACCGGTCTTTGTTATATTTGAAATAGTGTTATTTCTAAGCCTTTGGTTAACTCCATTATATGTTAAAACCTGATCGGCTAAAGCTCCAGTCCCTGTATTGGGATGGAAATGAACTGTATATGTATTTGCTTGCCACATCGCAAACAGGGTTATACTTCCACTTGTTGCTAGGTTTTTAACAGATTCATTATCTGCATATGCGGTTCCAAATCCTTGAGGATCGGTATTCCAACCCGTGAATGTATAGCCTAATTTAGTAATGCTTGTATTGGCAGTCAATTTTTGAGCTACATCATATACAAACCCTTGGCTATTCATCGTTCCGTCACCCGTATTTTCGTTAAACACAACTGTATACGAATTTACATTCCATCTAGCATATAAAGTCTTGTTACCTGTTGTTCCCCTTTCAATCTTTGTTACACGGGTGCCGCCCTGATTTGCAGTATACCAACCAGCAAATGTATAGCCTGGTCGTGTAGCATTAGAAAAAGTAAGCACAGTATCTACATGGTAATCTGATATGTTAGCTGCATTATTTGTACCGCCATTTAATACATAATCAATTGTATAGCTATTTTTTGTCCACTGTGCAAATAGCTCTATGTATCCACTTAAAACTAAGTTTCTAACTGCTTCTTCATCTACATAGCTAGTCCCTTGACCATTAGCAAGTGTGTTCCAACCTGTAAATATCCAGCCTGTTAATCTAAAGGCATTTCTTCTTAGTTCTCCATAGGTATCATATGTTATTGTAGTTGCCCCCATTTCATATTCGCCTGTTACGCCATAATATGTACCGGCTGGGGTGTTTTTATTGTATCTTACTGAATATGTGTTTGGTTGCCATACAGCATAAAAGTAAATTATAGAACCATCACCTGAGAGTACATTTTTAACCCAAGCACCGTTATTATATTGCTTAGTAGTATATGGGTAGGTGGTAGACCACCCCATAAAGGTATAGCCTGGTTTGTAAATTCCTGTTGTAGGATCGTTATAGGTTAAATGCTTTCCTACATCATAGTCAAATTCTTGTTCCTCCAATGTTCCATAGCCGGTATTTGCATTAAATCTAATTATATACTTGCCAGGTCGCCAGCTAGCATAAAATACCTGATCCCCAGTTGAACCCGCATATAACTTTGTTATTGCCATGTCACCATATGCAGGATTTTTCCAACCTAAAAATACGTAACCAAATTTACCAATCCAAGTAGGTGATAGTGTAAATGTCGGTGTATCAATATTGTATGAGGTAGGATAAGAGTCGGGACGCATATCTCCACCATTTTCAATAAAGGTTATACTGTATTCAATTCTTTCCCAGTGAGCATATAACATTGGGTTCGTCTGTCCCATGCCCATCATAGAAGAGCTAATTAACCAATCATCTGGGACCAAGTCTTCATCTGTAAATTCAACCCTCATGCCATCTGGTTCGGTCTTCCAACCCCTAAATTGCCAACCTGTAATTCTAAAATAATTGGGTATAAAATTACTTCCCCACTCATAGTAGTGATTGCTTGTATACATCCTGTCAGAAGCGGTTATTGGACCTTCTAAGCCTTCTTCTGGGACAATTGCGCTAAACACTCCATGCGTGTTTGCAGGAACGTTTGCATTATATGTAACTGTATAGCAAGCTGATTCCCAATTTGCTTCAAAATATAAATCTCCTGTAGAGCCTTGAGGTATCGTAACATTTAAACTAGGTACCCAGGTATTAAATGATGTCCAACCCACAAAAACATAGCCAGGCTTCATAGGATTTCTTAAAGTTATAGTCTCTGTCTCATAAGTGTATGATGTGGGGTTTGGTCTCATCATTGAGCCAAGTCCACCTCTAATCGAGCCGCCATTTAACTCATACTCTATTTGATATATTCTCATTGACCACATGGCGTATAAGTTTAAAACGCCCTCTGTCGCTAAGTTCTTAACATCCTGTCCTGGAATAAATGTTCTACCCATTCCATCAGGCGATGTATTCCAGCCCGCAAACATGTAGCCCGTCCTTGTAAACAAGGGGTATTCAGGTATTGTCTCAACTTCATCATATACAAATGCTAAAGTTACTGGAGTGTTATCTGGATCGTTTGTTGGGTCATCATCATTATCAACATAAACGTAATTAGCGTTAAATACTACGTTATACGCATTTTGAGACCATACAGCATAAAGAGTTATTTCATTATCATTAGGTGTCCCTACGCAAAGGCTCTCTGTAATCATTTGCTTATTTACAAATTCGCGCTCAATAGCGTTAGGTGTTAAAGCCCAACCCATAAATGTATAACCGTCTTTTACAATGTTAGAACTTCCGTTATTTCTTAAGTTTTTATTTTCACCATAATTGAAAATTTGGGAAGCTAAACTACCTCTACCTGTGTTAGCATCAAAGTGTACAGTATATGTATTTGCTCTCCACATAGCATATAGCGTTATACTTTCTTCTGTCGTTAAATTCCTAACTGCCTTTTGATCTTCATATGCATCCCCAAATCCTTGAGCATTTGTATTCCAGCCTATGAAAGTATATCCAACTTTAGTAATTGTTGTATTGGCTGTCAGGTTCTTTTCAGGTTCGTCATATACAAACCCTTGGTTCTCCATCGTTCCATCGCCTGTATTTGCGTCAAATATAACTGTATATAGGGATGGTGTCCATCTAGCATAGAGAGTTTTCTTGCCTGTTGTACCCTTCGTTATCTTGGTTATTTGGGTTCGGCCCTCATTTGCATCAAACCAACCAACAAAGTTATATCCTAGGCGTGTAGGATGAGCTAAATTAAACTCAGTATCTACATCATAACTAGAGAGGTTAGATGCATCGTTTGTACCATTATTTAATGCATAAACTATCTCATAATCATTTACTGTCCACTGTGCATATAAAGTTACAGTGCCACTAGTAGCTAAATTATCAACTACATTTTCATCTACGTAACTAGTCCCTTGTCCATTAGCTAGTGTATTCCAGCCTGTAAATGTCCAGCCGGTTAACCTCAATGAGTTTTTCCTTAAAACTCCTAAAGCACCGTAGGTATAAGTGCTTACCCCCATTTCGCTTGCGCCAGTCACAGCGTAATATGTGCCTGCAGGGGTATTAATATCGTACCTTACCTTATATGTGTTTGGTTGCCATACAGCATATAGGAACATTGAAGAGCCTTGTTCTGTAAGCAAATTGGAAACTGGCTGACCGTTTCTATAGTCTCTTTGAGTGTAAGGAGGGGTTTTAGACCAACCTATGAATGTATATCCCTCTTTTGTAATTCCTGTTTCAGGGTCGTTATTAGTTAGTGCTTTTGGCGTATCAAACACATGTTCTTGATTGTCTAGTGTTCCTATTCCGGTATTTGCATCAAATTTAACTGTATAAGTATTAGCTTGCCATCTAGCATAAAATATCTTATCTCCAGTTGAACCCGTAACTAATTTTGTTACTTTATTCCCATCTTGAATTGCATCATACCAGCCAACGCAGGTATAACCAGTCCTATTAACCCATTGATTTGATAGTTCAAAAGTTGCTGTGTCAATGTTGTATCCAGTCGGAGGTAACATTCCAGCCACTAAATTACCATTATTTGCTATAAGGGTAATGGCATATTCGATTCTTTCCCAGTTTGCATATAATGTCCTTGTACTATTTACTAGCCATGCATCATCAACAGTATCTTCATCTACATACTTTATTTCAGTCCCATCTGAGGTTACTTTCCAACCCGTAAACCTCCAACCTTCTAGTTCATAGCCGTTGATATTTAAGCTACTTCCTTCACCATAAGTATGTGTGCTTGTATTAGGATTCATTTGAGACAGTAAAATACCCGCCGTGTTACTAGGCATGTTTGCGTTATATGTAACTGTATAGACAGTTGGTGTCCATTTTGCTACAAAATGTTTATTACCATACGAACCTTTGGATATTTGTAGTCCTATTGTTGGATTAAGTATAGTATCAGTAGTCCAGCCCATAAATGTATAGCCAGTCTTAGTTGGGTCTTTTAAAGTTATGGTGTCTGTGATTATTTGATAATTTGCTGGGTTATCAGCATCGTTTGTGCCACCCTTTAAATCATAAGTTAATTGATATGTTGATATCTGCCATATAGCATATAGGTAACATTTACCATCTGCTGTTTTGGGCAGATTTATAACATTTTCATTGCTTTCGTAGGACATACCAGTCCCGTTAGATAGAGTATTCCACTTTACAAATTCATAACCTTTTCTCTCAAATAGAGGATTTGCGGGTATTCTTTCTGCCACATCAGTCGTATACCCCAAAGTTACTGGGCTATTATCTGGATCGTTAGATGGGTCACCATCATCGTCAACATAAATATAGTTAGCATTGAATACTACATCATATGCATTTTGAGACCAAACAGCATAAAGGGTTATTTCATAATCTACAGATGTTCCTTCGCAAAGGTTTTCAGTAATCATTTCCTTGTTTACAAATTCGCGCTCTCCTGCATCAGGTCTTCTCGCCCAGCCCATAAAGGTATAGCCTGCCTTTGTAATGTTGGAAGGTCCATTATTTCTTAAGTTTTTAAATTCGTTATAATAGAAAATCTGAGGTGCTAGGCTACCAGTACCAGTATTTGGATCAAAGTTAACTGTATATGTATTGGCTTGCCATTTTCCAACTAATTCAATATTGCCAGTAGAACCGACTGAAATGTTATATGGTTTATATATTGCATCTGGATTGTTTACAACATACCAACCTATAAATGAAAATCCAGCCTTGATAGGAGCAGCAATTGTTACTCCTCTATCGACATCATATTTTGTAGGATGCTCTATGGGATTTCCTTCAGCATTGTAAAGCGTTCCTTTGTCTAAGTATGTGATGGTATATTCTAGTTTTTCCCATTGTGCATATAAAATTAGCTCAGACGCTGTAAATAAGTTGTTAGTAACTGGCGCTTTATCAGCAAGCGCTATGCCATTTCCATTCTCTAAAGTATTCCATCCTGTGAATCTCCAACCCATTAGCGCAAATCTATTTGCTCTTAACCTATTTTGTGCATTATATATATGTGTGGTGTCTGTCATCACAGATTGACCTGTGACAGCATAATATGTCGCAGGGTCATTAGCCATATATTTAACTTTAATCGCATTCGCTTCCCAAACAACATAAAGATTTACTCTTGTATCCTGTCCTTTACCTGTGGCTAAGTTTTTAACTGATTGCTTATTAACATATGACACACTAGTACCATCTTGCGTATTACTCCAACCAGCAAATGAATATCCTGTCTTCGTAAATCCAAGTGTTGCAATATCAGTTAACGCTTTTGCTTGACCATATGCTAGCGTTTGTGTAGCCTCGGCTACGGTTTCACTGTTCGAATGGAATACAACCGTATATGTGTTTGGTTCCCATACCGCGTATAATACAACTCTCTTATCCTGATCTGTACCTTTAGCTAAGTTGATAACTAAATGACCATTATCAAATTCTTTTACAATGGCAGTATCTTGTTTAGCCCAGCCAGCGAAAGTATAACCGGTTCTTCTGATACTTCCTTCGGCATCAGTGCCATAAACATCACTTAAAGATTGTTCTACATCATATGTAAATTCCTGAGATGTCATACTACCTTCGCCTAAGTTCGGATCAAACTCCACGATATATTTATTGGCTTCCCAGACAGCATATAATGTTAAGGTTTTATCGTCTGCAGTTCCTTTTGCCAGTTTACTTACTAACTGAGCGTTTGTGTATGTTACAAAAGCACTACCCGTTTCTGTTGCCCAGCCAGCAAACGAGTGACCAAGTTTTGAAAACGCTAACACTGAAATGTCTAATAAAAACTTAAGTTCATCATATTTAAATGTTTGTTCGGTTCTCTCTCCCACTCCGCCATTTGCGTCAAATACTACGGTATAATTATTAACTCTCCAAACAGCGTATAGTGTTACACTATTATTTTGGCCTTCACCTGTAACTAAGTTTTTAACTAAGTGCTCATTTGCATATGTTGCATAAGTAGCATTTGGGTCTAAATCCCAACCAACAAAGTTATACCCCGTCTTTTTGATACTGCCTACTGCATCAGCGTCATTTTTACTTAATTTCTTTTCTTCACCATATACAAACTTTTGGTCATCTAAACTCCCAGTTCCAGTGTTAGGATTGAACTTAACCGTATATTTGTTAGCTTCCCAAACTGCATATAGGTATACAACTTCAGTTCTTGAGCTTAATTTTTCAACAACTTGACCGTCTGTAAAAGGCACACCAGTTCCGTCAGCTTTAGTATTCCAGCCCTTAAATGTAGAGCCTACTTTATATATATTCCCCTCATTAGCTCTTAGTCCCTGTGGCTCATTATATACAAATGCTTGAGCTTCCATCTCGCCTACACCAGTGTTTGCCTTAAACTCTATCGTATAGTTATTTATCGCCCAGTTAGCCGCTATATCTAGGTTACCATATGATCCTTTTGGAATAGTATATGCGCCATTTACCGATTTCACACCATCTGCCCATCCCGTAAATGTAAATCCTACTTTAATTGGGACAGCTACTGTAATTTCATCATCAACTGTATATGTTGCAGGAGGTATAACTACACTTTCCCCATCTTTAATGGTTCCTCCGTCCATTGCATAAGTTATGCGATATACTTCCTTTTCCCATTTGGCATATAACTTTATTTCACCGCTTTCTAGCCAGTTATTAACAGCTACTTCTTGCCCATCTTGTCCATACGACTCGCCTGTTCCGTCTTTATTTGTATTCCAACCATTAAATTTCCAGCCTCTAAGCGTAAAAGCATTCACTCTTAGGTAACCACTGACATCGTATGTAAATATGCTCTCTTGCATAGTACCTGCGACATTGTAATATGTTATAGGTGCATTTGCGTCATATAAAACTTTATATGTATTAGCTTTCCAAACAGCGTATAGCGTTACAACATTATCTTCATTCGTTCCAGTAGCTAGGTTTTTAATCGCCTGTGAATTAGTATTAGTATATACTGCATCATTAGCTTCACTAGATCTCGCCCAACCCATAAATGTATATCCAGCTCTATATATATCCCCATTATTTTTACTCAAAGCCTGTGCTACATCGTATTTAAATTCCTGGGGAGCTATATTTCCATTGCCGCCATTTGCATCAAATTTAACAGTATATTTGTTAGCTTGCCAAACAGCGTATAGTGTAACTACCTTATTTACTTCATTTCCTTGAATTAAGCTAGTTTCAATTAACTTTTCATCCTCAAACTCTACTTCTACGGCGCTAGCCTTTCTAGCCCAACCTAGGAAAGTATATCCCTCTCTTGTAATCGCATTATTCTCTCTTAATTTTTGTTTTTCGTTAAAAACAAATTCTTGATTCTCTAATGAGCCTACACCATTATTAGCATTGAATATAACTGTATATAAAACTGGGGTAAGTATGGCTTTCACCGTCTCATTCTGACGTACATTTGTATAACGACCTTGCCAGCCTGTAAGTTCGTATCACGCTCTTGTCACTACTGGTGGGGTTGCATTTTTAGAGTATTGTACTGTTTGAGTAGATAATACAGTTTCCCCATCAGCATCTACGAAGGTAACTGTAAAGGTTTCGGTTTTTTCTATCCACTTTGCGTATAATGTTGTCTTTTCAGGAATGTCCCAAATGGCTAAGGCTTCGTTTTCAGGGTTTATGTACGGCTGTCCACTTCCGTCATAATATTGTTTGCCAGCGCCACCCGGTTCGGTAAAATATCCTGCAAAATTATATGCGTCCCTTTGTGGGGTTTCTACTTGAGGAACAACTTCGTCAAATTTAGCATCTATATTATCTGTTCCGCCTGTGCCGCTTTGTTTATCAAATGTTATCAGATAACTATTTGGCACCCACCTAGCGTACACAGATACTGTTTTTCTAGAGAATGTTGGTATCTTATCAACTTTTTCCACACCTTCTTTATCGTAATACCAACCCGCAAAACTGTAACCAGTTTTTTGCAAATCATCCATGTTTTCAAACTGTCTAGCAGTCTGAACCGTAGTAATTTCTACGTCTTCGGAGATTGCTTTTACTTTAGTTACACCTAGAGCTACAACTAAGATTACCACAACTACAATTGTAGCCACTACTGCAGCTAACGAAGTTATGACTGCTTGTCTTTGCCCTCTTGACAACCCATTATTTTTGGACATAACCTTACCCTCTTATTTTTTACAATACTTTTTTGTTTTTAACCTTTATTCTATTATTTCGCACTGCGCGCGTATATATATGTGTTTTTAACTTTAATAGCATCAAACCATAAACTAGAAATTACAATGATTAATACTTTTAACCACTTAAATATACGGCATATGGTCACCTTTTTACATATGACCAGACCTACAATTTAAACTCTAACGATCTATTAACCAGCCTATCTGCCATTACCTACCATTTAAACGTGTGACCTCTTTCTTACATACGGTATTACTAGTAACCCAAAGCCCAACTGTCTTTAATTTTGCCTATCATTGCCTACCATAAAAGCAATGTAGTGTAGTTTAACTACACCACACCTGCTAACATTAAGGCTAACATTATTACTGCGAATACACATAAGCCAAACCCAAGGACCGCAGCAAAGAACAACCCAAGTTTCATAGCTCTTGACATTGGGGCTTTCTCCTCCGCAGATGATCCAACAGGAATTACTATTGGCTCTTTTGTAAGCATCAGTTGCTCTACACGATTTAATCTGTCCATAACCAATGAAAAGCGATCTGAACTCAAGTCTTCTCCACTGTCTACTCTGCTTTGTTTTTCTTTAGTTTTATCAACATACACAACCGATTCTTTCTTTGCCTTTTCAAGTTCGGCTTTGAGTCTATTAATCTCAGCTACCGCTCCTTCTAGGTCTCCATTTCCCTTATCCTCGGCTTTTGCTTTTTCTAACTCTTCTTTTAGGCGATTAATTTCTATTAATGCTTGATCTAAAGGTTCAACTGCTTCTTCTTTTTCGCGTTTTGTTTGTGCAAGCTCTATCTTTAGCTTGTCAATCTCTACTAATGCCTCATCCAATGATTCAGTTGCTTGATCTTTTTCAAGTTTAACTTTTTCTATATCAGCTTTGGCTTGCGCAAGCTCTTCATCCCTGGCTGTAAGTGCAGCTTCTTTTTCAGCTATAGCTTTTTCAACTTCAGCTCTCTCGGCACCCACAACCGACTCTAATTTTTCTTGCAATGCCATAAGTTCGGTATTAATCACATCTCTTTCGAGCGCTAGTTCATCATATCTAGATTCAGCTTCGGTAATTGGTATTGCCATTTCGTATACTGCATCAGACTCTGGAGCTTTGTATGAACCTTTTGTTGTCTCACCATTCATTAAAATATATTCGATCGTTTGTTTCTTATTTAGGTTTGAGCCAACTTCTAACCCATATTGTGCGGCTATAGCTTTCATTTCTTTCACAGTCATGGCGTCATCGAACATATCCATTGAAATATCAGCTTCGGGATTTGTTGACTTAACAACCGTTGTGATATATGACGGCAAAACATCTTTTTTAAGTGATTGTGGTACTTCAAATCCAAACTTAGTAGCAATTGCGCTGAGTTGAAGAACTGTTGCACTGTTAAACATTATTGGTCTAAACTCATCGGCTGTCAGTCCGTCCAATTCACCTTCTGCATCCACATAAACATCGTTAAACAAATTATGGAACTCTTTCATGGTAAATTTTTCGACTTCTTCATCTTGTTTGACCAAGCGTACTTCATCAACTAAATCATCTAAAATCTCAATGTCTGTTTCTTCTAAGAACAAAACTATATCTTCGTAAAGTTTAAGCCTATATTGCCTTGCAAGATATTTCGTATCAAAAGTGTCTATGAAAAACACCATTTGTTCTTCTGAGAAAATATTAAACCAGAGCAGCCTGTAATTGAGTCTACTGTCTAAAGTTAAACTTTCATTTCTAGTTTTAACTATACCTGGTCTCAATATTTCTTTAAGAATGCTCATTCTATTTGACCTAGGCATTTTTACGCCCTTCTTAATCAAAAAATCAGCAAAACCTTTCGCGCCCCATTCCTCTAACAATGCAACTATTTCTGCTACTTCCAAAATTTCACCACCAGCAAGTGATATGGTTTTTTGTCCTTCTTTCATACCCACTTTCCTCTCTCCTCTTTTTTCAAATTATTTTTCTATATAAATTATTTTGTGATTAGAAATCTAACCACAAATAAATTCTTCGTGATATTCATACATGCGCATGCAAAATGACCGGGCTATTATGCAATTTACACTAATAATTATGCGGCCTTAACGCCTCCCAACTAACTCTCACAACTCGCATTCTGTCGCGTTAATTCCATACTTACGACTTATTTTGCTTTAATGCATTTGTTTCGTCAGGTATAAATTAACATTTTTATGCATAATGTTTGTGCTATAAAAAATCAATAATTTTAGGTTGTAAGTATGCATCTATCCCATTATCTTTACAAAAATATGTCAATGCTTTTAAGCAATATATGTAATGAATTATTATGAATATTATGTGAACATTTATACATTGTCGAGTTTTTAATACTAAAAATCGCATAAAAACGAACATATGTTCTCGCCAAAAGTCCTAAATCCGTCGCATTGAAATGCTATTTTCCCTTAAAAAATCATTATTTTGTAAATTTTGCCCAATTGAAGTTATAAAAACCCAGTCCACCTTGCATATCAAATTAAATTTCTTCTGTATTTTCTCCAAAAACTGCTTGGTTTATAAATGCCGATTTTCGTTAAAACCCTACACCTAACCACTTCTTTTTGATTTTTCGAGATGGTTTTTGATTCTCTTTCGCAAAAACATATTCTCTTTCATATTTTTTCATTCATTTCACCATATGTCAGTACATAATGACCTACCAAGAGTCCTCATGCAGTAGTTAAATTGCCTTATGCTTTTTCCACTTAAAACTTCCCGCCAGCCTGTCTTCCAATACTAGTGTGTTCGCTCTGTGTTTCGGTACTCGTAGAACCTCTCATTACTAGCCTTTTTTCAATAGCCTATTTTTTTGCGACCTTAAGACTTAAAACTGTTTTGGATTTTACTTGCCTAGACTTTAGCTATCTAACATCTAGTTTTTTTGTAGATTGTTGGTATGTCTCTGAGTTAACATCTGCTGCATTCAGCCTAATCCACTGCCCGATTTCCATTTCATATACTTTATATTCTTATTCTTGATTTAGATGTGCGTGCGTGATACAATTAAAACATTGTTTAGCGCATGCGTGCGTTAATAATATAATGAAAAATGCTTTTAGCGAGAAATACCAACCTATGGAAAAGATATCTATCGGTTGGTTGTAATTGACTTTAACGGATCATACGGAGGTTGACATGGTTCCGATTATTATAGACATAGTTGTTGTTTTGCTAGCTGTATTGTTTTTAGTTGTTGGCATAAAACGAGGCCTTATTAAAACCCTACAAGGATTTTTATCTTCCATTATAGTTATAGTTCTAGTTGTAGTTTCGCTAGTACCTGTAACTAATCTTGTCATAAACGGAACAGAGCTTGACAATAAACTTGCTTTAGAATTGGAAGTCTCCTTCGCAGAAAAGATCCCTAATTCATATGCAACAATTCGTTATTATGACTTAAATGAAGACGGAACAGACGAACTTATATACGAAGCAGGTAATGAAAAGCACGACTACGAAAACATCTTTGAAGGCTCTACTCTTAAATTCTTAGGCGTTGCCAAATTGCTTCAGCCAAGGATAGAGGAGCAACTAAACGCAGAAAATGGTCCCGATGAAGTATTGCTCATCAGTGTTTTAACTGAAACCATGACGAAATATATTTTCCTTGCCATAATGACAGTAATAATGCTAATTGTATACAAGCTAGTTTTGTGGTTGCTCTTTAAACTTTTGGACAAGTTATCCAGCAACCTGTACATAATGCATTTCCTAAACAAGACACTCGGTGGTATTGTAGGATTTTTACTTGGTGCCACGGTGGTTTTAATTATAGTCACTATTATCCAATTGCTTGCGCCTATGGAATTTATGGCTCCAGTAAATACATATTTAGAACAAACTACTGTTACAAGCTTCTTAATGGATAATAACTTCTTACTAAAATTCGTACAAACCAATGTTGATATCAGCAAAATCACTGCTATTATCCCCAAACGAGAGGGATAACGTGCTTTTAACTGTTAGACTGTTTTAGTCAACTTTGTGAAATTAGCGCCATATTTGTGCTAGGGAGGTTCTTAGATGAGAACAATTGGAAATCTCATAATCGGAATAATAATTGGTATAGTTCTAGTAGTCGGTGGAGTTGCTGCCGGCTTTTCCATACTTTGGACAAAAGAAGGTTCGGTGGGAACCACTATGGATTTAGTCCATAACTATTATGGCGAGTTCCCTATGAATCCAGGTGAAGACATTAGGCAACTAAGCTTAGGGTCATATGTAACTGAAATTCTCAACATGGTTTCAAACATAGGAGATGTGGAAGTATCTCACTTTGAAAAAGTAACAGGAACTGATGCCGTTTCTAAAGCCATCGCAGACATTGTCGGCATTGAGCCAGAAGTAGTACAGCCTGCTAAGTTTTCAGAGCTGGGATCAACTATTACGGATAACTTAACAGTTAGAGTTGTTCAGGATAAGTTTGAGGTCACCCTACCCGACATGCCAGTTTTTAGAGATGCAGAATTTTTGGATACTTCTTTAAGTGAAGCTTTTGGTAATTTAGATAATTATCCATTAGACCAGTTTATAGTTGTCGTATACGATGAAGATCCTGAAGAAGCAGGAGAAAGAAGTCCCCAGCTACTACAATCCTTAGGAAAAACCGCCATAACTGAGTTAAGTAATAACTTTGGCGAGAAACTAGATGATATGACATTTGGTGAACTTATAACCATAACTGAAGAGTCTAATAAAATCTTGCAATATATGAAGGAAACAAAACTAAAAGATTTAGACACAACAATGCGCACCATGAAATTAAGTGATGCCATTACAATAAATGAAGATTCACATGCTGTAGTACGAGAGTTAGCTGACAGTACGCTAGACAAGCTTAATGATACAGAATATGTAACAGGCATAGTAAACAGCCTTAAGCTAAGTGATTTTGTAAAAATAACTGAAGAGTCAGACCCTATCCTTAAGGCGTTACAAGACACTTCTATAGGCGATTTAGACACTAAAATCCCATCATTAACTGTGTCAGAAGTATTTAGAAACCCCTACAGCGGAGTGCTTTGTTTAATTCCTGACGATACAGTACTTCAAGACATACCAACCGCCCTTTCAGACGCCGTTGAAACCGCATCTCTATATACCTTAGTAGCAACAGGTGTTTTCACAATTGATCAACCTAAAGTTAAATCTAGAAACGTTATTTACAATGCTACTGTCGAAGACATTGTTAACGCTTTTGCTAACGAAAAGCTACCTTCTGAACAGGTGGAGTTGGTTGTTCTTTATGAAAATACTCTACCCTATTGGGCTACCATAGCATTTGGGGGCAGTATATTCAAAAAAGTTGATTTAATAGATTTAGAGCTAAAAGGATATATAACCAAAATAAACAAAGACATTACAGTTAGCGGTGAAACCAATACAGTAGAGGCATGGAATATCACCCAAGCAACCTTAAGCAATCTACACAAGTCAGCAGATCCACTGGAGCCTTATGCACCCGCTAAACATGGTACCGTATTCCTGCCTGTTGGAAATATTAACATTGTAGTGGAAGGCGACCCTAGCCCTGAAGCCACAGAAAACACTTTTGATAGGACATTTAGTTTTGACTTTAAAGCACAGGACGAAGCAAGCGATAAATCAAAAGTTTTAGTTGGGAATAACATTAAGATGGTAAACGATCGTGGTGGATATATGGTGTTTGCGAAAGTAGAAAACCATGTGTTTGCAGACACTGATGCAGATGGTGTTTTTACACAGCTTGTGCCATTAATAAATGAGCCGACGATAGAGCGCAATATGGTAAAGAAAACAGGAGATGAAGTAAGTACACCAAACATACTCATAGAGTACGATCCTACAGACGAGTAATTATAGGTAGTTCATCCTTACCTTAAAAATACCCACACTTAATAATGAGCGAGAGTAAGTAACTTCTATTTACTCTCCTTTTATTGAAAAATATAGATATCAATATACCACCAACTGCGTGCAGTCAAACTGCCTTAAATCCTTTAGATACCACTTCTCTTGAGACTAAAAGTCTATATACTAGATTAGAAGGAGTTACGCAAAACCATGGATATAAACATACCCGCAAATGTATATCTTAAAGACCATCTCGAATCCCTTGGATATATGTTTCCATGTGGCGGGAAAGGTCTATGCGGAAGATGTAAAATTGAAGCTCCACTTTTAGATCCTACAAAACTGGATTATAGATTCTTAACTAAAGAGCAAATTGGCGCTGGCATTCGTCTAGCTTGTGATAAATATGTAGAAAAGGAAATGAATATAGAATGTGATTTGCAACTTAAGCCAACACATAAAAAACCTGAAGAACCTTGCGCCTATGCTATTTTCAATGATGACTTTACTGAAATCGGGCTTCTGGATGATGGCATAATTATTGATAGTGTTTCACTTAAAGCACCTGAAGTTTCTGGAATTTCTTTAAGAGCACAATTTAATTCCAATGTCATAGAGCTATTTGAAAAATATGATATTGCAAAAGCAGTAACTATTGTGTTTATAGGGACCTCTCAAAGAATACAGGCTATAACTGATATGCCCCTCCCCATCCCCTTTGGAGAAATGTACGATGCTACAGAATTTCAGCTACCTGGAGAAAATTTATATATACCTGCCCTTCCGATTAGTGACATTGCAAGCTCTGATATTATTGAACTGTTAGATACCCCGGAAGAAACTCTTGTCATAAGTAAAAACTCATTTTTCTTCGTAGGCTCTGACATAATGTGTGTAACTATAGGAGATAACCCTAAAGATTCTATGCCTGATAACATTCACAACACACCATATATAGATTCAGACTTTAAACGAGCATATAAAGCAACACTAGAGTTTCTTATACATAAGTTTAAACCAAAAGATATCATAACATTTACTGATTCGCCTGTTGCGATGGAGTACGGTGCTAGACTAGTTGAAAGACGTGCTAGATATTTAGTTAGTGAGCTTACTGTCAGTAATAGAAAAAAGGCAACATTAAATAAAATAGCAAAACGCTGTGTTACCATGTCGCTAGCAGATAGCGATGAATGGCAAAGCTTTTTTTCAAATGTGAAAGACTAATACAAATTTTAATTTTTCAGCATAATTTATGCTACAATGTGATTATTAAGACTAAATAACATAGGAGGCAATTTATGATTCTTTATTTTAGTGCAACTGGGAACTCAAAATGGGTAGCTAACCAAATCGCCAAAGGTACTTCAGACACTGCTAAAAGTCTAACAAAGCTTGTAAGACAAGGCGTAACTCCTGAGAGTTTAGTTATAAAAGACAAAATAGGCATTGTATTTCCCGTCTATGCCTGGCGAGCTCCTCAAGTTGTAGTAGACTTTATTAAGCGCCTAAACATCCCTGAAGGAACATATAGATATGCAATTGCTACCTGCGGAGGACAAGCTGGTAAAACCATAAAATATCTAAACAAGGACTTTCCTACAGATGCAGCATGGTCGCTATTAATGCCTGATAATTACATTCGCATGTGGGATGTAAACTCAAAAGAAGAGATGATAAATAAGATAAATAGCTCTAAAGAAAAACTTCCTCAAATCATTGATGCTATAAATAATAAACAACATATTGTAGATGTTGATGAAGGAGGATTTTTTGCCCCTATTTTATCTGGCATAATAAATCGTGGTTTTGTAACCTTCCTTAACAGTGCAAAAGGTTATCATACAGACGATACCTGCACTGGTTGTGGCGTTTGCACCACCCAATGTATATTCAATAATATATATCTTGATGAAAACAATCGTCCTGTGTGGGGGAATAAATGTAATCAGTGTGGAGCTTGTATCCATAATTGTCCAGTCGCTTGTATTCAATACAAAAACAAGACTCAAAAACGAGGTAGATATAATTTATATCGAGACTACAAAGGCGAATAAGCTTTTATACAAAATCAGCCGTTTGGGAAGCATATTCAATCAATTTAGTTTCTATTATTTGATAATTAATAAAGGGTTACAAACAATGTAGCCCTTTACTTTTATACGCATTACCAGCGCCGACGCTATTTAATAACTTTCCAACGAGCATTGTTGCCAGTGCCTTCCTGTAGTATATAGCCTCGCTCTTTAAGTGATGATAAATATCTTTCTGCAGTGCGTTTACTCCTATCAATAATTAGCGATAATTCACTAGCATTCAGGGTCGGATTTTTCAACAATTCTTCAAGGATAATTTTTTCGATGTCATTCACCGTAACATTGACTGAAATGTTTTGCGTTTCTAACACCTCTTTATTGAAAGGTATTGTCACTATAATATAATTATCATTAATATCAAATGCCTCTTTACCATATCTGTCTATAATTATAGGGACACCATGCCCCGTGTGCTCAACGATATCTAATTGACTAAATATCTTCATTAACTGTAGGTTTCTAGGTTTACTAAATCCCATATAGAACTGTTCTTCCGATAATCCGTACGGAAGTCCGCCGTGCGATAATATCTCAATTCTATCATTGTAAAATGAGATTTGTGGTTCGGTAATGCTCCAATCATTATGGACTATTGCATTAACAATAGCTTCGTTTACACTATCATAATCATATAAATATGTATCAATTCTTGGTCTTACAGATGTATCTGTTTTACAAATATTTTCAGCTTGTATTCTATTCATCAACTGACGCAGTCCAAACAATATTGATTTATTTCCATAGTCACTTCTTTGCGAAATACTAGCCTTAGTCGTCCCATTAAATTTTACAAATATTAATGAAAATCTGTTATTGTCAGACAAAAGTTCTGCCATTATGTTGTACTGACCACTACTATTTATTAACTTTAAGTTTGACTCAAAAGTATCATCGTTTAATTTATAACCTTGTTCTAAATAATAATTTTTTAATGTCAAAAACGATAACTTAGGTAAATTGGTTGGAGCTGAAACTAACAAGTCTTCATCAAAAAACTTTTTCTTATAGCGTTCATTAATTTGTGCTACACTCATTTCTCTACAAGACGAGCCGATTCTAATCGGACATCCTGTGCTCGAAAATCCATATTTTTTAATACAGTATATCGGCTGAATTCCTTTCTTTATATTAACAACAATAACTGGCAAACCATCTATTACCTGAATTTCTGGGGTCACCATATCGCTTGCAGATGGTTCTATTTGTGTTGTAATTATATCTGCAATACTTCTAAGTGTCTCATCAATCTTTTCTGCTCCAATAACGGTACCGCTATCTTCAATTCCAATGTAAATTTTGCCACCGTCTGCATTAAGAAACGCGACTATTTCTCTTATTAATTGATCGTTATATTTGGACTTAAGCTCAATTTTATTTGATTCAATCAGGCTCATAAAATACCTCCATATTTAACTAGAAATGGTTATCATCTTTCATAACACTTTTTAGTAATCATATTATATACAACTTTGCGACATTTTTCAATATTTTTGCGACATTTTTTGTCGCATGATAGCTTTTTTTGTCGTTTTCTGCGACATTTTTGCCACAAATGACGTTTTTATGCTCGTTGGCGACAGTTTTAAGTTGTTATTTCGATGCTATTTGTAACATTTTTCGAACATAACTTAAACTTTGCGACATTTTTCAGTATTTTTGCGACATTTTTTGTCGCAAAGGTGTCGTTTTACTAGAAGTTGCGACATGCGACAAGCAAATCAAGTCAGTTGCTACTTAAATCGAGTAATGTACAGCCAGAAATGTTAGCTAAAATTATCTTTTAAAAACTGCAAAGCTTCAGCGTAGCCTGTAAATCCTTTACCGCATATTGTCTTGCTGGCATAAAGAGAAATATATGAGTGTTTTCTAAATTCTTCTCTTTCAAAAATGTTCGATAAATGAACCTCAACACAAGGTAGCCCCACTGCTTTTAAAGCATCTAATATAACTATACTCGTGTGAGTATATCCCCCTGCATTTATGATAATTCCATCGTATTTTCCCAATGCTTTTTGGATATATTCTACTAGTTCCCCTTCGTAATTAGATTGTACACAGGTGGCTTCCACACCAATTTCCGTGGCTTTTTCTTGTATGTATCCTTCAAGATCTTTTAGAGTTTTGCTCCCATATATTTCTGGTTCTCTAATTCCTAACATATTTAGATTTGCACCGTTAATTACAAGTACTTTCATTTTTCTACCTCATCTTTTCAATTGTTCCATATATTATATATACTTTAAGGGACCGATTGTTTTCAACCGCATTTTATTTTATGTGCGAGTCACTTCTTCAAATGACAAATTGGCTTCGACCTCATATGCGTTAAGCGTTTCATATATTGGCTTCCGTTTGCTCTAAACTATTCGAATTGTTTTATGAATTTTATGTATGTATCATTTACAACTTCTTCAAGTGACTGATTGTTTTCAACTGTATATGAACTAAACGCTTCATAGATTGGCTTTCTTTGCTTTGCCATTTGCTCTAAATTACTCGATTTACTTAAAGGTCTTCCCTCAACCGCAAGCTTTTCTAAATCTCTTTTTATGTACACTATTATTCCGTTTCTTGCAAGGGTATTTCTATTTTCGTCCCTTAAAACAGCGCCTCCACCTAATGAAATTATAGCCCCACTTAAACTTCCAAGATTACTAATAACTTTACTTTCAATATCACGAAAATACTTTTCACCCTTGCTTTCAAATATATCATCTATACTTGTTTTCTCTAGTTTTATAATTTCATCATCTGTGTCATAAAATGGGCGTGACATTTTATCTGCTAAAGCTTTACCGATGGTACTTTTCCCGCATCCTGGCATACCTACTAAAATAATATTATATCTATCCTTTTTTATGTTATTTATAACAGTTTGCGTATCATTAGTAGGATGGATCCCATATATTGCTAGCGCTTCTCTTCCTTGTTCTACTAGCATGCTTAGTCCATTATCTGAAGGTATATTCCTTTTCTTTGCTTCTCTGACAATGTTAGTAGTTAGTGGATTATATATTGCATCGTATACACCAGATAGATTTTCAAATCTCGTGATATCTATCGGGATACCATCTCCATTTGGATACATTCCAACAGGCGTGGTGTTAATGATTACATTAATTCCTTTGTGGTTGTAGACGTTATTATAGTCTATGGGGCCTTTCCTTGATACTATAATAATTTCTTTGGCTTTATGCTTTTCGGCTAAGTACTTTGCAGTTTTAGAAGTTCCTCCTGTGCCTAATATAGCAACCACCTTATCTTTTAATATAATTCCCGCTTTATTTATTGCATATTCCATACCTAGTATATCGGTATTATAGCCATATAACCCATCAGGTTTTTTTACAACAGTATTTACAGCACCAATACTACTAGCTTCTTCGCTTATCCCCTTTAGATATTTCATAATTTCTTGTTTATATGGAATGGTTACATTAAACCCGTCGCAAGAGTTATCGATAACGAATTGTTCTAATGCTTTTTCGTCTTCTAACTCCACAAGCGAGTAATCTTTTAATCCAAACTCTTTATATATATTTGGAGAAAGAGAATGTTTTAAAGTCTTCCCTATTAAACAATACTTTGTCATATCTGCCTCCGAAACTTTCCAGTTGTTATAGGTTAGAGTATCTCTGAATATCCACCTAAAAATACAAACTTATCGTTTATATTCTCTAGTTCAGCAATTAGGTTTTGAACTTCTTTTTTTGCCAAATTTGCTTCGAAATCAAAATAGAACGAAAACTCAAATGGTGAATTACTTATGGGACGAGATTCAAGTTTGGTTAAATTTAAGCCGAGCGTAGAAAACCTGGTAAGTAATTTGTTTAAACTTCCAGCCTCATGAGGCAAGTTAACCATTATACTAATCTTATTCGCACCTTCAAATATCTTGAAGTCTTTAGTAATGGCTATGAATCTAGTAAAGTTACTATCACTATTTTGAATATTAGGCTCTAAAATTGATAGTCCATATATACCAGCGCATTCTCTTGATGAAATGCAACAAACATCCTTTCTGCCACTTTCTTGCACTATTTTTGCCGCAACTGCAGTGTTATCAACTATATTAATCTTTAAATCATTAAAACCCTTTAAATACTCCGAACATTGAGAAATTGCCTGTTCGTGTGAGTATACTTCTTTTATGTCTTCTATGCTTGCCCCTTTGTTTGCTAGTAAATAATGTTGAACTCTTAACTTGATACCACGCACTATATAGCACTTATGTTTTCTTATCAAATCATAAACTTCATTTACACTTCCAACCGAACTGTTTTCAATAGGCAAAACCCCATATTCACACAAGCCTTTTTGTACCGCATTAAAAACAGCATCCCAATTTTTCATATGCATAATGTTCGATATTTTAAATAATCTTTCAGTAGCTATAGATGCGTATGACCCTGGCACCCCTTGACACGCTACCACACCAGATATAGGGAATGGTTTAAGCCCACAATCTAAACTTTCTTTTATGAGATTAACTGTTTTGGACGTTGTATCAATGATCTGTGATTGGTATGCTTTACTGGTACTAAAGATGGTGGTAAATACTTCTTTAGCATATAGCTTAAAATCGTCAGGTATTCCAGCAGTAACTCTGTTAATTATTTCCTTTTCTCTTGCGCTGTTTTCAATAGGCACATTATGTTCCTTCTTTACCGTAGCAATTTCTTTTGCTATCCCTAAACGTTTTTCATATAGAGCTACAATTTGATTATCTATGTTATCAATCTCATCTCTTAAATTTTTAAGTTCCATATCTTTCTCCTTGTCTCAAATGGACTTTGTTTTATTTGTATTGTATATCGGTCAACTTATTTTTATAACCTTTAAGTTCTTACCTTACTAGTACGTTATATTATCGGCCTGTTTATTAGGGTTCGAGGGTTTACTTTACTAGGACGGGATATTAATCACTTTGTTTTGTAATAACCTCTAGGGTTTATCTAGTATACAATCATAAATGGCGAGAGCTACTGCTGCTTCAACTACAGGAACTGCTCTTGGCACAATACAGGCATCGTGCCTACCTTTAATTTCAATAGTTGTATTTTCTTTTGTTTCTAAATCTACTGTATTTTGAATAGTTCCTATAGATGGTGTGGGCTTAACAGCTACCCGTAAGGTTATCGGCATACCGTTTGACATACCCCCTGTAATTCCACCGTTATTATTCGTTAGCGTAATAACTTTTCCATCTTTGTATTGATATGAATCGTTTGCATCGCTACCACGCATTTTAGTTATGTCAAACCCAGTTCCAAATTCCACACCTTTAACTGCAGGAATGGCAAATAAAGAGCTAGCGATTCTACCTTCTATGCCATCGTATAAAGCATCACCTATTCCTACTGGCATATTGAAAACAATACACTCAACGACGCCTCCTACACTGTCTTTTTCCTCTTTTGCATTCATTATTTTTTTAATTATTTCTGATTCGTTATTTGATAAAATGGGTAAGTCTTTGTTACTTACTTTTTCTATATCTTCTTGTGTTATGAGATTGTTTTTATACGACATAGCATCAATACCTGCTATTTCAGAAATATATGCCCCAATTTTTATGTTTTGCTCTTTAAGTATACCTTTAGCAATTCCTCCAGCTATGCATATAGGGGCTGTCATTCTTCCCGAAAACCTGCCACCACCTGACAAGAAATTCTTACCATCTTTTATCATCGCCGGGTAGTCGGCATGTGAAGGTCTTGGTTTATTAACTAAATTATCATAGTCGCTTTTCTTAGCAGTTTTGTTTTTTATACAAATATTAATCTCTTCTGATACAACTTTGCCATCTTCAATGCCTTTTAAAAAAATAGGTTCATCTAGCTCGCCTCTAGAGGTAGACCATACGTTTTTATTTGATCTTCTTCTACTAAGTAAATCGTTAATATCATCTATTGAAATATTGGTTCCTACTGGAATCCCTGTTAAAACCACTCCTATTTCCTCACCATGAGAAGATCCATATATATTAACTTTTATGTTATTAAAACTACGGTTCATAAAATTGTCCTCCTATCGCTCTAAAATCATCAAAGAAATCAGGGTATGATTTACTGACACATTGAAAATTAAAAATACCAGTTGATCTATCAGCAACAGATGCCAAAATGGTTGCTGCCATTGCCATCCTATGGTCATCTGGACATCTATAAAATGTACCGAATGGTCTTCCGCCAAGTATAACGAGTGTATCTCCATCTATCTCTGCAGGAATGCCAAAATCCCGAAGTAAAGATATAGTTTCTGTTAACCTATCGCTTTCTTTTGCTTTCAATCTATCACAAGAATAAATTCTAGATGTACCATTTACAACACCGAGAGTTACAGCTAAAACTGGCACTAAATCTGGACAATTCTTTGCATCAAAATTAGTTGCCTTTAACTTGCCCTTTTTTACATGAACGCTATTTTCTTTCCTTTTAACAGTAGCGCCCATTCTCTCCAGTATATCTAGAACTACCTTATCCCCCTGAAGGGAACTTTCGGATAATCCAGTAACTTCAACAGCACCTGCAACTGCAGCTAAACAAAACATTGCGGCAGCACTACTGTAATCACCTTCAACATTATATTCACCTGGTGAAATGTATCCATTATTTCCTTTAATTTCATAAAAATTGTCACCTGTAGATATATTTACATTAAACTCGTTTTGAACATTAAGGGTAACATCTATATAGTTTTTTGATACCTTTTCGCCGATAACTTCAATTAAACTCTCTCCTTTTAATATTGGAAGGGCAAGCAGTAGTCCAGTAATATATTGAGAGCTAATACTGCCATCTATAACATATTTACCTGGAGATATTGTACCACTGATTTCAAATGGAAGGGTTTCACTAGATACATTTAATCCTTTGCTTTTTAGTAACTTAATGAGTTCAGAAATTGGTCTTTTTGAAAGTCCAGCACTTCCTACAAACCTAGCTTTTACACCAAGAGCTGCTACTATTGGAAGTAGAAACCTAAGGCTAGAGCCACTACTTTTCATATCAAGTTCAATAGGCTTATCTGTTTTTATTTTGCGAGGTAAAGGTGTTACTAAAAACTGACTAACTGACTTTTTAATAATCTTAGCACCTAGCTTATTTAATGCCTCTATCGTTACATCTATGTCGTCTCCTTTAATACGTCCATTGATCAAAGTCTCTTTATCAGCTAGTGCTGCACATATAAAAGCCCTATGCGCTACCGATTTAGATGCAGGTACTTCTATAACCCCCTTAATTTTTGACCTCTCAATTACAATTACCTCTCCTTCTACATACTCTTTTAAATCTTCAAGTGATATCTTCCTAATACTACATTGCCCTAAATCTTCAATGTCAACGAGGTTTATAACTTCATTATTTTCCATCTTTTTATCTGTTTTTATGATCTCAATCAATGCTTTTGTAGTGTATATATTTTTAGTACTAAAACCGTATTTACTAATCATTTCCTCAATCTTATCAAACGATTCTTCTTTTAGCTTACCTGAGTTTTTTGCAGCTTTAGCCATTATATATAGACCTTTAACCACTGCTTCTCCATGTTTTTCTTGGTAGTTTGATGCTTTTTCTATTGCGTGACCAAAGGTATGACCAAGGTTTAAGAGTCTGCGAACACTTCCTTCTTTTTCATCCTTATTTACTATATCCATCTTAAATTTAATACATGCTTCAATTAGTGGTTTCTCTAGGCCTTGATTTGCAAGATTAAAGATATTTTCATTTAAAACTGCATATTTAATAATTTCGCCAAAACCATTTTTGTATTCTTCTATCGGTAGAGTGTGTAGGGTATCTAAATCGCATATAACAAACGACGGTTGATAAAAGCAGCCTGTTAAGTTTTTTCCGTATTCTGTATCTATCCCCGTTTTCCCACCAATTGCCGCATCTACCATGCCAAGAAGGGATGTTGATATCGTAATATATTTAATTCCACGCATATACGTTGCAGCAGCAAATCCAGCAATATCACTAACAACGCCTCCACCAAGAGCTATGATGCAGTCATTTCTAGTAAGCATATTCTCACTAGCTGACGATAAAATATCTATGTAAGTCTTATAGTTTTTACTTTGCTCTCCTGCTTCGAAAATGTGACTACCAACTTTGTATCCCGATTTTTCTAAACTATCTTTAACGGTGTTTAAGTAAAACTTTGATACATTTGTATCGGAAACAATTAAAATATTTTTGCCAGTTGCAATATTTTTTATTAACTTGCCAGTTTCGCCTATTAGTCCGTTATCTAGTAATATTTTACTTTGCGTATCATCTTCTTTTGTATCTTTTAGTTTTTTAATTCGGGCGTTCAACACATCTTCGGATGCCTTTTTCTGTTTAACCCCATCTTCGAGTAGTTTTGCCAGTTTATCTTTATCTTGACTATCAATTGCATTTCTATATTCGGTTAAATGCTTTTGTATTTCATCTATATGAGCTACTAAATTATCTTTATTTTCTATAAAAAGCTCGGTCCACATTTCAGGGTTTAACCTTGCAACTCTAGTTAAATCTTTAAAACTACCAGCAGAGAATCCAGCGTGTTCTACCGCTAAAGGATTTTTAATGTATGCACTAGAAACGATATGTGCAAGCTGTGAGGTATACGCTATCATTTTGTCGTGCACATCTTTATTTGCTACTTCTATATCTTCCGCACCTATTGCGATAAATAACTCTTTTACTGTCATAAGCGCAGGCATAGTATTTTGAACGGGCGTTATGATTATAAAGGAATTATCAAAAAGCCCTTCGACTGCATAATCAATTCCGCTATATTCCCTACCTGCCATTGGGTGTGTGCCTACAAATTCAATGTCTGGATATTCCTTTTTTAATTCTTCCATAGCGGCTATTACTTTGCGTTTTGTTCCTGCACAATCAATTACGATTGCACCGTTTTTAAGTTTTGGAACAATTTTTTTCATTTCTTCTATAGTTTTTGCGGGAGGAAGAGCTACTATTACTAAGTCAACTTGCTTTAGCATTTCATCGGTTAGTTCTTCTGTTATTGCATTTGTGAGCCGTGCTTTAATAACGGCAATTGGGTCAATATCTTTACCAAACACAAGATGTTTAGTTCGCGATAAAATCGCCTTTCCTAAACTCCCACCTATAAGTCCAAGTCCAATAATTGCAATGTTCATTTTCCACCTACTTATCTTAATTTTCTATCAATTATTTTAACTATTAATCTGTATCTCGCTATCTTTCGCTAGCCTATCTTATTATCCCCCAGATGTTAACATAGCCATATCTTTCTCTCATTATCCATCAAATATTTACCGCTATCTCTTGGGCGAACTCTCTGCATTAACCCCTTACTTTACCAACTGGCAGCAGTTTGACATTTATTGCCTTAATCCCGCCACATAGCGCTCACCATAGTATTTTAATTAGTGCCTACTTTAATCCCTTACTTTGCCAACTAGTGGTAGCATTACGTCTATTGCTTGAACTACCTCACTAAATTGTTCGGGTCTTAAGCATTGTGCACCATCACAAAGTGCTCGTGGAGGATCGTTGTGTACTTCTATAATAAGTCCATCTGCACCCGCTCCCACCGAAGCTAATGACATTGGTCTAACTAAACGTGATAATCCTGATGCGTGGCTCGGGTCCACTATTACAGGCAAGTGAGTTTTTTCTTTTATGAGAGGGATGGCCGACAAATCAAGAGTATTTCTAGTATATGGTTCAAAGGTTCTAATCCCTCGCTCGCAAAGAATAATTTTTTTATTACCACCAGCCATTATGTATTCTGCGCTCATAAGCCATTCTTCAATAGTTGCAGAAAGACCTCTTTTCAAAAGGATAGGTTTATCAAGTTTCCCTAATTCTTTTAGAAGAGCAAAGTTTTGCATATTTCTTGCACCAACTTGAATGATATCTACATCCATAAATTCTTCAATATGTAACTCACTCATTATTTCAGTAACAATTGGCATCCCCGTTTCAGCTCGAACCTCTCTTAATATATCAAGTCCTTCAAACCCGAGTCCCTGGAAGGCATACGGAGATGTTCTTGGCTTAAATGCACCACCGCGAAGTGCAGTAGCACCTGCCTTTTTTACCTCTTTTGCAATGCTAAGCACTTGTTCTCTAGATTCAACAGAGCAAGGTCCTGCAATTATTTGGAAGTTATTTCCCCCATATTTATGTCCACCTACTTCTATTATTGTATCTTCGGGATGAAATTTTCTATTTGCGTTTTTATACGGCTCTTGAATCCTTGTAACTGACTCAACTATATCTAAAGATTCTAAAAGCCCTATATCAACTTTCGTTGTATCACCAACTAGTCCCACAATTGTGTTGTTTTCACCTTTAGATATATGAGTGCTTAGTCCAATACTTTTTATCCAAGTAAGTAAATTATCAATTTGCGCTTGATTGCCACCTTTTTTAATTGTTACTATCATTTTATTTTCCTCTTATATATTTTTACTTAATTTATCCGATTTGAGTTTCTTAATACCTTTACATGTTTTTGTTAACTTTCTTATAGATTCTATATATTAAAAAAACCGCCTCTTGTGCGGTTTGTTTATTAGTATAAATTGATTATTATTACAACAGCAAAACTACCGCACTATGAAATGCTTTCCTCAAAATAAAAGTAGTAATAGTTGTAAACTGTAATCATTGAATTCATTATCTTTGCTCCACGGCAATTTGTGTATGTTTATTAGTGTACTACCAAGATATCCCTTTGTCAAGGCATAAAATGTATGGTTTGCTTACCCCGCAATGTTCGAGGGGCTATCTACCGTTGCACTTACTTTGATAACTAACACATTGCTGTAATATGTAAAGTAAATTGAAGTACTATGTTTTCTTGTTATTCTGTTTGTTTTTCATGTTTTTCTCAGCAATCCATTTCAATATGCTCCACATTTCATACGGTTATATATTGTGGATACTCTAACAGCATTTACATATATTTAATTGGTGGTAGACATTAGCTCTTTATGTGTTAAAATAAAATTAATTATATTTTGCGGAGCTGACTATGCAAGCGTCATGCAGCAAATGAAATATATAAAGTAATGTTGCTAACCTTTTTACTGGTTAAATTCAAACAGCATTATATACGAGGAAATTGCAGTGAAAGCGGTTGTAAAAGTATCAAAACTTATAATAACAATATTGCTTATTGCAGTCCTATCGGCATCAGTACTGGCTGTTGTTTCTCTGAATAATGAATCTTACGAAAAACCTTTAAAAATCGTGTTTTTAGGGGACTCTATAAGCGAAGGAATTTTGGGCCCCGCACCTATACACGAAAGGGACAGTTACGCTTTTTATGGCATTATTAGTGAAATAAATAAATATGAGGGATTCAATAGAGCTGTATCCGGGCATAGAACCTATCAGTTTGAAGACTTTATTAAAGCAGGAGATAAAAATGCATATCTTACTGCCACTCACATAAGGGAAGCAGATGTCATAACAATTTCAATGCTTGCAAATGACCTTTTACAGCTTGGTGCTTTTGACCTAGTCCTTGATAGAGAGCTTACTGCGACAGTTGCTACCAATTCACTAGCAAATGCTAAAATTCATTTTTATGCAGCTATTGATGAATTAAGAAGGCTTAATCCAAATGCACATATTTTTATGTTCACGCAATACAATCCCGCTATGGATGACCCATGTATGTTTAACGAAACCCGAATCGAAATGATACGGGAAACCGGTATGGAGCCATCGGAATATAGAGCCTTTTTCCAAATTTATATCGATATAATGAACGATATAATAAAAGACTATTTAGAAGAACATCCCGGCGCTTATCACATACTTGATGTTGCAAAAGAATTTGACGATATTTATCTAGAAGACAAAGTACGTGCTGGCAATTTATTATTTAGCGATGTACTTCACCCATCAAATGAAGGACATGCCGTTATCGGTGGAGTAATACAGAAAAAACTAGAAGAGCTTGGTCTTGCTAATAGAGAAAAAGCCCTAGCAAATTATAAAAATTTACGCATAAAACAAGCACATAGACTTTTTGATGGCATAATTGACGTTGATTCTTTAGTTAAAAAAGTAAACGATGCAAATAGTTATGAAGAAGTTACAAAAGTGTTTTTCGCAGCCACAAACGGTCATACTGTTAATAACAAAGACATGGTTTTAGCAGCTACTCCTAAGCAGCCAGCCACATATGCAAAAAACGAAACTACACTACCAATAGATAGCTTATCACTAATTTATTTTCATCCTACATTGGTTGGGATAGCCATAGATTACTATAATAGCTATGTGAAGTTTAAGACCGACGGAACAATGGAAATTGTACTATACTTAAACGAGGGAATTGTTCCTCTTTTAAATAACTTATTAGGTGGTATCGATTTATCACAACCTGATGAATATGATGAAGGTTTTTCTGATTTCGTAGCAAAGTATGGAGATTTGTTCCTAGGTCGAGATAAAGATAACTCTGCCGATGTTATCCCTACTATCAAAAACTCCCTAGGTATAGAACTTATTGGGATAGATTTTTCAGAAACACCTTTTGATGAGATAGCAATTGCTATTGACGAAACCGGATCACTGCCTTCTAGCTTTACTCTCCCACCTGATAGAGATTACGGAATAAAGATTACAGCCAGATATGAAATATCTAGTGTTACTGACTATGAAGGAAATGTACGCAGTGTCATATATCTTGGCAAAACCGGACGGAGAACAGACCCATATGTTATTATTGATGCAGATTTAGATGGAAAAGGAAATCCCGAAAAAATAGAAATGCGTATCGAGTTTTTACCCCTTTCTTTAGTTGCCTCAAATGGCGCGGATGCAGAATAACATTTCTATAAATAGCACTACTTTACATAATAATACAACCTCGCAGTATCGCGAGGTTGTATTTTGTTTAGTATCCAAATCTAATAGTTTAAGAAACCTACATTAAGCTGTTTTGGATTAATAGTTTTCCGCTCTGACTTCGAAGAAACTTTGTGCATAATTGCAAATCGGGCATGCCTTTGGTGCTTCTTTTGAGTCTACTAGATGTCCACAAACTCTGCACTCCCAAGTAGTTGTATCTGCCTTTTTAAACACCTTTTTAGTCTCTACATTGCTTAAAAGCTTACGATATCTATCTTCGTGTGCTTTTTCTACAGCCGCTACTGCTCTAAACTTTTTAGCAAGTTCTGGGAATCCTTCTTTTTCAGCAACATTAGCAAAGTCAGCATACATTTCCGTCCACTCATAGTTTTCACCTTCGGCAGCATTTAGTAGATTAACTGATGTTGTATTAATTCCACCAAGCTCCTCAAACCATAGTTTCGCATGCTCTTGCTCATTGCGGGCTGTTTTTAGAAATAGCTCTGCAATTTGATCGTATCCTTCATTTGAGGCAACTTTTGCCCAATAGGTATACTTGTTTCTAGCTTGGCTTTCTCCTGCGAATGCATCTTGCAAATTCTTTTCAGTTTGTGTTCCTGCATATTTATTGCCCTTATCAACTTCTTCAATTAAAACAAATTTACTTGCTGGTACTTTACAAACTGGGCAGGTATAATCAGCGGTTAACTCACCTTCTAAAATATACCCACAAACTGTACAACGATATTTTTTCATATTCCACCCCTTCGACCAACTAGTGATCTTACATATATTATTTTATTACCACCATTATATATTTTTTATGCTTTATAATCGAGGAATTTTGCCACTTTATGTAACTTAATCACTTACTTTGATGTAACGCTCGAAGGTATATCAACCGCCCTGCTTTCTATGACAACTGATAAACCTAATCAATTTCTCTGTAACGCTCAAGTATATGTCTAGTAATGCTCCAACTGACAACCTTAACCACAAAAAATATCTTTATGGATAATAACGAACCAGCATATATTATTTACAGAGAAAGGCCTGATGTATAAAGCGTTTATTTATTATTTTTAACTAAACAATGTATATATTCGACGGTTGCGCTTGCGGTTATGTTTCTATTTTCATCCTTATCAGCCTTGAATCTTCTATGTTCTTTTATCTTGTATGAATATTTGCCATACTTAGACATTATGTTTTTGATTGTATGCAAGCTCATGAGCCCTTCATTATTGTAACTTAAAAAGATGTACTTAAAGTTTGCATTTTTAATTAAGTAATCAAACGCCTTTTCTACAGTTCTTTTGGAACAAAATTCACTTTTTTGCTCTTTCGCTTCGCGCATCCCAGTAACACCTGAAAGAACTGGGTTGTCATACTTTGCGATTGTCTCTAACACATGATAGTTTGAACAGTATTGTCTAGCATTATATGGTGGATCGAGATATAGAACATCGCCTTTAATATTCTTTATCAGTTCATTAATATCTTCATTAAAAGTTTCACCAACTGGGCCATCAATAATGTCAAGAGGCTCAAGAACAAGCGGTTTTGCTGCAGACGCTTTTATGTGTTTTAAAAATGCCCCATATACTGAAGCTGTGTTTGCAACCTTATCAATAGAGTTTATTAGGCTAGCTAAATAAAAGAAATATGTCTTTTCATTAATTTTGCTTTCTTTGTATAATTGTTCAATTCTAACTCTTATTGCATCGCATTTTTTACCATTTTCATCTGTAAAATACATTCTATTGCTTCCAGAACCTAAACAGTAGTTTTTATATACAAACCCTTCAATTCCTTCTAATGAATTTAATTCTTCTAGGTACGAAGTATCGATAGAATCATCGCCTTCGATGTAATGTTTATTCATAACATAGCTATAATATTGAATATCATTTGCTAAAACCGTGCATCCGAGATTTCGGTAATATGCACCTACAACGCCAGTTCCTGCAAGTAAATCTGCAAAAACAATATTGTCGCCATCTTTATATCCTGTAATTTTACTAATAGTTTGGTGTAAAAAATCTAGTAATGAGTATTTTGAACCTATGTAATTCATCTTGCCTTCCTTATAACCTTGTATATTGTAGCCCTTACCAAAACAGACTTATTTAAATTAAGTATTTAGTGCATTTACTGATAGCCATTATTTATCATACAATAACGAATTGTTCATGCCTTCTATAATTTTAGCATATATCTTTTTATAATCAATTGATTACTATAAAGCAATTTTACTGAAAATAAGCACTAACTGCCTTACCTTATTCTCTCATAAAAGAAACAGTAATACAGCATATAAAAAACCACACTCGTTTGAGCATGGTTTTCTATTTCAATAAGTTTAATTATTAGTTTTTTCTTATTTAACCTTAGCCTTTGAATGCTTTAATCGCGGCTTCGTCGCCCCAGACAACCCACTTTCCTATTTTTTCAACAGTTGTATTTGGGTGTTCTTCTTTGATTTTCTTATAGTCTGCATTTGCTGCTGATGTTGAGCTATAAAGAACACCTGTCATGGAGCTCGTTAACTTGGTTGCTATGATAACACCAACAACTCCTTCTGCTTCTCTCTGTCCACCGGCTACTAAATAACCTGCTTCACTTAGGTTTTCTTTAGCTTTGGCGACTGTGGATGGTCCGCATGCTACTAAAAACATTGCTACTAAAACTACTACTAAAACTAATGAAATTACTGGTAATACTTTTTTCATATTTCACCTCCTAAATATTTTTATTTGTGTTACCGAAATCATTATATCACACGAACAAATAAATATCTAATTTAAAAGAGCATTGTAAAAAAAGTTCGGTTAAAAAAGCATTCTATTTGCGTTTAATCCTAAAAATCCATGAAGGGTTCAAACTTTGTAATTAATATGAGAATTAATAGTTCGGTTAAAAACTACTATATTCTCATAACTAACAAAACACTATGCCGAAGAAAACCATTTTACCAAATTCACTATGCTGATACTTTAAAACTTCGGCATAATACGCAAAACCGATAGTTATTTTATTCCTTTTCGTTCTTTATATTCCTTAACCATTATTTTTACACCTTCTTGCCAAGGCATTTTGGGCTCAAATCCTAATTCTTTTGTAGCTTTAGTAGGAAGGAAATAAAAGTCATGGCCTGCATGTTGAATACGCATTCTTGTGAGTATAGGACCATTTTTTATTCTAAACAGCTTATACACGCCTTCTAAAATACAAGCACCTAAATAGGCAATAAAATATGGGGATGATAGTTTGGGCGGTTTTACTCCTAATTCTTTTGATATTGCATTAACCCATTCTTTCCAAGTAATTTTCTCACCCGATACTATGTTGTAGGCATCTCCACCTGTACCAAATTCTAATGTTCTACATAATCCTTGCACAAGATCGGTTACATATACTCTTGACGTTAAATATTTTCCTCCGTCTATTACTCCCATCTGATTTTTTAAAATTGCATCCATAATTGGCCCTTGAACAGTTGTGTCTCCAGGACCATAGACTGTACAAGGACGGATACACACCGTCTTCATTTCTTCTGAGTTAAATGCTCTTACCATTTTTTCTGCAACCTTTTTCGTCTGAGCATAGAAACCTGTTGGAGTGTAATATACGCCATCTTCAGTTTCATTGACATGCCCTAATAATCCATGGATATCAATAGTACTTATGAATAAGAAGTTTTTGACACCACTATCTTTAGCCTTTTTCATCAAATCTTCAGTCATTACAACATTTGCCTCATAAAATTTTTGATATGGGCCCCAGTCCGAAACACGACCTGCTGCGTGAATTACATCTGTTACTCCTTCTGGAAAATCATATGGTTTTGATAAGTCAGCTTCTAAAAACGATAGATTAGGATTTTCCATTTCTTTAAGCTTATCTGCAATTTTTAAATCCATTGCTATTACCTTTGCACCTTCGCTTAAAATATATTTGACCGTTTCTTTGCCTAAAAATCCCGATGCTCCAGTTATTAAAAATGTGCGATTTTCTGCATTTTTAAATATCTTGTCCATATCTCACCTCCACTTCAAAATACGAGCTAGATAACTTTTCTTAATCTATACTTATAATATCTTACACATAATAACTTTTGTCAATACTGATTTTTTTAACGCTTTACTGCGCAATATTTTATAGATATATAACAGTCTGAATATCATGTCGCTAAAACACCAGCGTTAATATTTACAAGAGCTAGAGATGACAAAAATGTAGTAATCCTAATCTTTATTATGAGTGTGGCTTTTTGCCTATAAAAGCAGTGCTAAATGTAATACTGCACGAATCTTACAGTTAAGCTAAATGCGATTTACCTTTTCTTTCGTAAGTTAAAAGCCATGTTGAATATAACGCTAATGTAGATTCGGAAATCACGCTAAGTGCGATTTTCTTTTGTACATTAAAAGCAGTGCGGAATGCAATGTGACCAAAACACTACTTGCGTTATGAATTAGCGCCCCTGCAACAATGTTAATTAGCCCTAAAGCAGATAATATTATGGAAGTGATGCTTATCAATAAAGATAAGGTTATATTAATTTTTATTGTTAACAAAGTTCTTTTTGAGAGACTGAATAAGTATGGAATCTTTTTTATATTCTTAGTCATTAAACTAATTTCAGCCGTTTCCATTGCAACACTACTTTCCATTGCGGCTATCGCAATAGATGAATCAGCAACAGCTAAAGCAGCCGCATCATTTACACCATCTCCTACCATTAATGCTTTTTTATTATCTCTTTTGAGCTCCTCTATTATGCTTACTTTATCTTCTGGTAAAAGATTAGCCTTGACATTATCTATACCTACTTTTTCTGCTATCATCAGTGCACTTTCTAAATTGTCGCCTGTCAGCATAACACATTCTTTGTTCATATCTTTCAACTCTTTAATTGTCCATTCAGCATCTGCTCTTAGGGTATCGCTTAAAGTTATTGAGCCTATATACTTACCATCTAACAAAACAGAAACAACAGTATGTCCTAGTTTTTCTATTTTTTCGTATTCTATTATCGGGATTAAATCTTTAACATGATCTATTTTGTATACACCAACTTTTTTATCACCGATTTTTGCCTCCACACCAATTCCTAAAAGACTAACAGTTTTTGTGCTTTCTAAAATATCATAATTATTGTACTTAAGTATTGCTTTTGCTATAGGATGCTCGCTTTTATTTTCTGCTGAAGCTGCGTATATTATTAACTCCTTTTCGGATATCTCGTACGGATATACTTTTTCAACATTAATCTTGCCTTCGGTTATTGTCCCGGTTTTATCAAATGCTATAGTATCAATTTTCGTAATCTTTTCTAATGCCAGTCCACTCTTTATGAGAATACCGTTTTTACTAGCGTTGCCAATGCCAGCAGCTATCGCCACTGGTGTTGCTAAAGCTAATGCACAAGGACAAAAAACAACTAAAATCGTCGCAGCTCTTTGCACCGACTCAAGTGGTGACAGCTTAAATCCAAATAAAGATGTAAAGAAAACAACTATGCTAATTAGCAATGCCCCAATAACTAAATATGATGCCATTTTATCCGCTACTTTTACTACTGGTGCTTTTTTCTTTGAAGCTTCTTTTACATACCTGATTAGCTTAGAAATAGTTGTTTCGTTTGAAGGCGTAGTAACTTTAACTTCAATAGCTCCTGAAAGGTTTTTAGTTCCTGAGTATACTTGATCTCCAATGTAGCTATCTTTTGCTAAAAACTCTCCTGTTATATTTGAGGTATCAATAGCTGTTTCGCCGTGTACAATGATTCCATCGACAGAGATAATTTCATTAGGTCTTACTAAAACCACATCACCTACAACAATATCTTCTATTTCAACTTCCCTGAAGCCGCCGTTTTCCTCTTTACGTAGCGCCACAGTAGGTCGCATTTTAATGAGATTTTCAATTGCAGATCTAGACTTTGATAAAGTTAAATCTTCTAAAACCCCCCCTATAGCCATTATCACAGCTACTTCGCCAGCTGCAAAAAAGAATCCATGATTATGCCCTTGCACGGCATTAGTTTCTCCAAATATAACTATAAACCCTATTATGATACTAGCTACAATTGCCATAGTGACAAGAAGCGCACTTGTTATCTTTTTCCTTTTTAGGTTGTATAATGCAGCCTTAAATATTGGGGTCCCTGATATTACAATGGCTATCCAAGCAGGGTCCAAAACTGCTAGTTTATGTGACCCTAGTTTAGAATATATATCAAATCGAGAAAATATATAGCTTAATATCACGGCTATTATAGAAACAGCGAGTAGTAGTATAGATTTACTTTTTTTCTTGTTCTTTGTAGGAGCTGAACAACACCCTTTTATCTCAGACTCCGTATCGTTATGTGGCACTGAACAACAACTACAAATCTCACCTTCTTCCGAATAACTAGCTTCACATTCTCTTTTTGTATTATGTGATGTTAAGCTACAGTTACTTGTCTCGCCCCTTTCGATTAAACAACAACTACAAATTTCGCCTTCAGTTTCACGACAATCTTCCTTTTCTCTTTTTGTATTGCTGTGTGACGATGCTAAGCTACAGCTACTTGTCTCGTCCATTTCGATTGAACAACAACTACAAGTCTCCTCTTCTTCCGAACGATGTTCTTTACCGTCTTTTTTTGAACTACCGTATGAAGTTGCCTTGCAGTTACACGTTCCTTCTGTTTTTGTTAAGTTGCTTACAAATTCATTATTTTCGTTAACATGCTGATGCTCGCAGCAACAACTAGTATTCGCAGAAATATCGACTGTCTCTTTTAAAATATCTTTTTGGATGGCTTGCATTTCTTCAGCGCAGGCACATTTCTGCAAAATTGTTTTCCCATCACAAGATTTATATACATCACTCATTTTGACCTCGTAAAATAATATCGTTTGAATTTAAAGTAATGTGAATAGTTATATTTATTTTGAACATTACTCTATTTTATCCTTTATTTAGCAATGAACTTGTCTAAGATTTTACTAAACTTTTGTACTTCTTCTAGATTTCCAGTTTGGATACTTTCTACAATACAATTATTTAGGTGGTTCATAACTACCTTTTGCCCTACCTGCCTAATAGCACCTTGTATGGCTAAAATCTGAATCATTATATCTTCACACTCTTCATTTTCTTCCACCATACGCCTGATTCCCTTGACCTGTCCTTCGATTCTATTAAGCCTTGTTATTAAATTTTTATTAAGTTCATTCGTTCTCATTTCTTCACCTCGTATATACCCCCTACGGGTATATTAGTAGTAATAATAATATACACCCTGTCTGGCTAATCGTAAAGCGATATATCACTATAAATGCATCAACATCTTTAAAAATATCGGCTATTCTTTGGCTATAACCCAAGATTAGCCGAGAAATTCATTGATTTTAGCCTTTTTGGTAATGTATAATGGTAATATGAAATATATTTGATTGGAGAAGAATATGACATATATTACACGGCATTTAGAAGATGTGGTCACTAGGCTTAATAAGTCATTCCCTTCAATACTTTTGACAGGACCAAGGCAAACTGGAAAAACTACCATGCTACAAATGCTTGCTGAAAAAGAAAATATTGGAAGGCGTTATGTGACGCTAGATGATTTAACTGCTCGAGATGTTGCTCAAAAAGATCCAGCCTTGTTTTTGCAAATTTATAAACCACCAGTACTTATCGATGAAATTCAATATGCACCACAACTTTTTACATACATTAAAATACACATAGATGCACATAAAACACCTGGTGATTTCTGGATGACTGGGTCACAAGTTTTTAGTTTGATGCGTGGCGTACAAGAATCTTTGGCAGGACGTGTCGCCATCTTGCACTTATCTCCTATGTCTCAGCGTGAAATAATGGGCGAGACTCCTTTTTTACTCAACTTAGATATTTCCTCATTAATTAACGAATCGGAAAAAATAACGCCAATATCTACTACTGAAGTATTCTCTCGAATATGGAATGGTTCGATGCCACAACTTATCATCGACTCTTATGCTGAAAGAGATATATACTACTCATCATATGTTTCCACATATATTTCAAGAGATGTACGAGATATTGCTGGATCTGTTGATGTTTTAAAATTTCATAAATTTATAACCGCAGTTGCTGCTCGCACTGCCCAGCTGCTTAATTACCAATCCATCGCTACCGATGCAGAAATCGATGTTCAAACCGCCAAAAACTGGATGAATGTTTTGGAAACTCTAGGTATTGTTTTTATGTTACATCCCTACTCTAATAATGTTTTAAAACGCACAATTAAAACACCTAAAGTATATTTCTATGACACAGGACTTGTCTGTTATCTAACTAGATGGTCTTCTGCTGAAGTGGCAGAACAAGGCGCTATGAATGGCGCACTATTTGAAAATTATGCTGTTTCGGAAATAGTTAAAAACTATCAAAATACAGGCACAGAACCATATCTCTACTTTTATAGAGACCGTGACGGAAAAGAAATTGATATCGTTTTAGAAAAAGATGACAAATTACATCCTATCGAAATTAAAAAATCCGTAAACCCTGACATAAGAATTACACGCACGTTCTCTACTTTAAATAAATCACCTCTTGAAATTAGTACTGGTGCAGTTATTTGTATGGCAAACAATGTTTCTGCTTTTAATCGTGATAATTTAATTATTCCTGCCTGGATGTTATAACCAAAATCTTTAGTCAAATTCCACACTGCCAAAACAACACATGTTAAAAATATCGGCTATTCTTGGGTATCGCTCCCGGATTAGCCGAAATAACCAATGTGTAGCAACTATTATGCAACTTAAATACAAATTTAACCCAAGCTTTGAATTAACAGAGGAAACATAGGTAGCTCAATTTACTTTACATATTATAAGGTCGCGCATGCATTAAAAAAATCCTTTACTTTATTTTAAAGTATGTATATAATAAAAAAGCGTCGCAACTTGCGATTCCTTGCTCTTTCGAGAGCCAATAAAATGTCCAAAAGGAGGTAAGATGTCATGAAAAGAAAGTATCAATTGCTATTCATAATCAAAGATGGTCTTTCTGAGGAAGATACAGAGGCTCAAATTACTAGATACTCTGATCTGATTGAAAGTCTTGGTGGCGCAGTAACATTAGTGAACAAGTGGGGAACTCGTAGGTTCGCTTACGAAATCGACCGCATGACACATGGTTACTATGTGCTATTCAACTTTGAAGCAGATGCAACAGTTCCTGCAGAAGTAGACAGACAGATGAGAATCAATGACAAAATCGTCAGACAAATGATCACCCTACTATAAAGGGTAAGGAGAAAACCATGAACAAAGCTATTTTAATAGGTAATTTAACAAAAGACCCAGATTCTGGCCAAACAGGTAGTGGCATTTCATACTGCAGATTTACAGTTGCTGCTGATCGTAACTACACTAGTAACGACGGTACTAAAGCAACTGATTTTCTTCCAGTAGTTACTTGGAGAGGACTTGCTGACAACTGCAGCAAATATTTGAAAAAAGGCAGTAAAGTTGGTGTTTGCGGGTCAATTCAAACACGTTCGTACGACAAAGATGGTGAAACTAGGTATGTTACTGAAATAGTCGCAGACGAAGTTCAATTTTTATCCTCTAGAGGCGACAGCTCAGACGCAGATGTAGCAAGCGAAGATCTGCCTGACATCCCCGAAGTAGCCAATAAAAAGCCAAAGTTTGGTGGCACCGTACTTGATGGGAATGTCCCATTTTAATTATGATTTTTAAGGAGAAATAATTATGACAAAAGACATAGAAACTAACGACGTGGCGGAAGAAAAGAAAGAAGCCACTGTTAAAACAGAAAAGAAAGAGGCAAAACCTGCTGCTAAAAAAGTAGATACTGCCAAAGAAGAAAAAGCTGCTACCAAAAAAGCAGATGCAGTGAAAGAAGAAAAAGTAGTAGAGAAAAAGGAAGAGGTAGCAAAAGAAGCTCCTGCCAAGAAAGCTGCAGCCAAAAAAGATGATGCGGAAGAAGCAAAAGCTGAAAAAAAGGAAGCCCCTGCTAAGAAGGCTGAAACTAAAAAAGATGATGCTACGGAAGAAGCAAAAGCTGTAAAAAAAGAAGCCCCTGCTAAGAAAGCTGAGACCAAGAAAGATGAGACCGCTGAAGACGAAAAAGCTGTAGATAAAAAAGAAAGTGGCGAAAAGGAATTCCATGCTAGAAAACCTGCACCTAAAAAGAATGAAGCTGGAGAAACAGAAACAAAATCTTACGAAAGAAAACCCAGAGCCCCCTACCAAAAAGGTGAAAGATCTTTTTCAAGAGGTGGCAACTTCTACAGACAAGGGTCAAGAAGAAGAGTTTGTCCCTTCTGCGCAAACAAAGTGGATGAAATCGATTACATCAAATTAGCAGCAGAGATTAATAAAGGTTATGACCCACATAGCAAAGAAGATCAACGCCCCCGCTACATTACAGAAAAAGGAAGAATCCTTCCTAGAAGAATGAGTGGCGTTTGTGTTAAACATCAAAGAGCACTAGCAACAGCTGTTAAAAGAGCTCGTATAATGGGATTACTTCCATTCTCAGCTGACTAGTACTAAAGATAGAAATTAATAATAATGAAAAAGAATCGCAAAAACCCTGCGATTCTTTTTTTTGTCATGCATGGAGACGCTTACTAACTAACAATTACCTTGAAGAGTTTCAGTGGAGCTCTTGCCTTTTCTATCTTAATCTCTAATTCAGCGCAATTTTGTATGGGTCTAGGTAATATGCAAATTTTATTAAAACCAATTGTCTTACCAGAGTAAACTTCTTTACCAGCATGGAATACTTTAAAGGATTCTACCCGCTGACTAAATCTTACGTCTTCAGCTAATGTTATGGCATTTACAGTAGAGCTATCCATCGTTATTTTTATAACATTATCATCTGTTATGGTATAGGTTGCATCTATAACATTACTAAGTTTTTCTTCAATTATTTCTTTTGCCTCATGTATCCTTGCGATATATGCCTTAGGTAATACACCTTTATCATTGGGTGGCACATTTAATAAAAGTGTGGCGTTATTTCCAACTGATGTAAAGTAGCAACTAGCTATATTTTCTGCAGAACGCAAATAAAACTTCTCCCATAGTGGTTTCCAAAACCACCCTCTTTTGGTTACTGATATATCCATTTCTGACGGCCACCACACTAATTCTTTTCCTGCTAACTGAAAGCGTTCACCCAGTATTTTACTAGAATTGGTGGGATTGAATAAGGAATGCAATTTGTCATCTTTTGTTATTTGCTTTCTCCCTTTTGCCACGCAGTTTAAGTTATTTAAACCTGACATTTCTTCTTTTTCATCTTGCTGAGAAGCTTGAGCTATGCTTAAATACGACTGCAATTCTTTAGGCACGACAGCGTATTCGGCGCGTCTTGCAACTCCGCCTTCATTTCCAATCCACCTTGCATCTGGACCACAATTTACGATAGCAGCGTTTGGTTGTAAAGCCCTTATTAAAGCATAGTATCGTTCCCAATCATACTCTTGTTTTTTGCCGTTTGCCCCTTCGCCACAAGCTCCGTCAAACCAAAAACAAAATATATCACCATACCCTGTACATAGCTCTTCAAGCTGGTTACAGAAAAAGTCGTTATATTCCTTCGTTCCATATGTTTTTTCGTGCCGATCCCAGGGTGAAAGATATATCCCTAATTTCATGCCATATTTTTCGCATGATGCTTGTAGATCTTCTATAACATCTCCTTTACCATCTTTATAAACAGTATTTTTAATGGTGTAATCGGTATATTCGCTATTGAATAAACAAAACCCATCGTGATGCTTGGCTGTAATGATTATTCCTTTACTACCAGTTTTTTGAAGATCACTCACCCAGCTATCGGTATCAATATTTTTTAGTGTAAACACTTGAGGACTAACATCTCCAGAGCCCCACTCTTTTTTCGTAAATGTGTTAAGTCCAAAATGGATGAAGTTATAATATCCAAGATTTTGAAACTCTATTTGCCTTTCAGTTGGGGCTATGGATGTTATATTATCCAAAAATTCTTTCGATTCGACTATGTCTGCATCTTCTAGCGCATTTAATGCTAATAATTTAAGTTTAGCTTGATTGTTTTGATCCCATTTATCTTTCAAGTAGAAAAATGCAGTTTGTATAAACTTTAATTCCGTTTCGCTAATAATAACAGCAATTAGTATGACAATGAAACCAACTATCGTATTAGCACCGAATCGTTCGTGTAAAAACATTGCTGCGAATATTAAACCAAACACCGACTCTAAAGATAATATCAAAGAAGCTGAAATTGCTGACGTTCTTTTTAATCCCCAGTTATTAAATAAAAAGCAAACTACTGTTGCCAAAAACAATAAATACACTAGATACCATATGGTTTTAGGAGATGGTATTGTAGTAGGCGTTTGTTTCGTTATAAACATTGCAACCAAGCATATAATCCCTGCCGTCATCATTTGAGACATTGTAAAAAGACGGGTTTTTAACTTTTTACTCCACACCCCTGTAAGCGCCATTTGTATCGCAAAAAATATTGTGCTTATTAAAGTAAGCCCCTCACCCTTAAAAGTGAAGGATGTACTGCTACCACCTTTATCATATGACACTACCCAAACACCTAAGACGCAAATTAAGGTGGCTATTATGTTAAAGTTGCTTGGTTTTTTCCGTGTAAACATCCAAATAAAATAAGGAATTAATACGCAATATATTGAAGTTAAAAAGGAACTTTTGCCAGCTGGTATATGCATTAGCCCATAAGTTTGTGCTATATATCCAAGTGCTAAAAAAATGCCAGCAGTTACCCCTTTTACCAAATACTCTTTATTAAAGTCTTTAAGAGTTTTTCCTGATAAAAATATCATTATAATCCCTGCACCTAAGAGTCTAAGTGTTAAAAGAAAGTATACAGAAATATCGTCTAAGGCATCTTTTTGAATGGCAAACGTACTGCCCCAAATAGCAGCACTTAAAAACAAAGCTAATTTAGATAAAATACGTTTACGTTTTTCTGTCATAAAAATTTTCCTGCCTAATTACTAACCAATCACCACTGCCATGATATCTCATATTTTTTATATAAACAACCGCATGCTATGCGTTTTTAACAACAAAAATAATATAAGCGGTTATCCGGCAGTTTTGCAAAATTTCTTTTAATTTAATGCCTTTGATTTTTGGCATTATTATGTATTATTATTCATTTCAATGATTTTATTTAGTGAAGCTTAACTCATTTTACTTTCCTTGAGTTTATAAGATTTCTAATGTATTGTAATATGTAGAAGTTATAACTTTACTTTTTTGTTATACATAAGGTTGGGCTAATTATACTCACCTGGTGGGGGAATTTTGAAAAAAGTTGTAAATTTTTTAAAAATATTAATAACTATCTTTTTACTTGCGTCACTTGCTAGTTCAGTTTTTGCTGTCTATACACTTAATATTACTCCCGACAAAGACCTTTTAGCAGTGGACCCTAATTATATTGTTAAAGCCGTTGAGCCTGATGATGTTGTCGAACCTAACGATGTTATTAACCCCGTTGAACCAGGGGATGTTATCGAGCCTACTAATCCTAACGATGTTGTTAACCCCGTTGAACCTAATGACGTTATTGAACCTAGTAGCCCTGATGATACTGTTGAACCCACTGAACCTGATTATGTTGTTAAAAATGTAATAATCATGATTGGAGACGGTATGGGGCAAAACCATATAGAAGCTACAAGACGCTATCTCGGAGTAGATAAACTAAATATGGAAAAGTTGCCATATAAAGGCCTGGTAAAAACATCCTCTATACTACAAGGTGGAGAAGAGCGCCCTATTACCGATAGCGCAGCCGCTGCTACAGCGTTAGCTACTGGATTTAAAACACAAAATGGGATGGTAGGAGTACGACCCGATTATGCTAGATCTGATATAGATATACATTTACCTGAAAACCTTTTAACTTTACCTAATGTCACAGAACGCGCTATTGCTACCGGAAGAAAAACAGGCATTGTTGCAACTAAAAACTTAAGTGATGCCACTCCAGCAGGATTTTCAGCCCATGTTGCAGCTAGAGGCCAAGAAGCAGAAATTGCAAAACAACAAGTGTATTCAGGAATTGATGTGATGATGGGAGCAGGTTACAGCCAGTATTACCTACCATTAACTGATGAGCTTCTTGAAAACGGATATCAAATTGCAACCAGTTATGAAACTTTAGTGAGCTTAACATCTGGTAAAGTCTACGGCGGATTTAATTCTATTAACTACGACTCTATTGTTAATCTTGAAGTTATGGTCGAGCAGTCACTAAAACTTTTAGATAATGAAGACGGATTTTTTGCTATGTTTGAAGGTTCAAAAATTGATACTTATGGTCACAGCAACAATATTATGGGCGTAATAAATGAAACACGTTCATTTGACAATGCCGTAGGAATAGTTATGGAATATATTGAAGATAATCCAGACACTCTGTTGATTGTTACTGCCGACCACGAAACAGGAGGATTACAGGATAATCTCGACATCGAAGAAGGTATAATTAATTATTATAAATTTACAACTACTGGGCACTCAGACCAAGAAGTATTTTATTTTATGTATGGACATGGTGCAGAAACAGTACCTGCAAACATTGACAACACTGATATTGCAAAACTTATTTTTAGAGCACTAGGATAAAATAACAAACGCAACAATAATCCTGTTTATCTAATGCAACAACTGTTCACCTAATTAAATCTATGTCTTTATCCGTTTTTGAGAGACCTGGAGTAAAATAACAACCGTAAATATAGCCATAGATGTAAAAAGATCCTGATTACCTAATATGCAATGCGCTGGATTATATCCAATAAAATATGCCTAGAAACTTTCATCTCTAGACATTAACTGTATAAGGGATAGTTGCGCTAATTTTATTTTTTTGACACTAGTTTAGTTAATTCTTGTATATTGGTTTTCCCTACTACTGTTTTAGGGAATTTAGGAACGATTATTATATTTTCTACTTTAGGAATGGCATAGTAAATTAAGTTTTCTTTGCAGGTTTCCAATATCGCTTCACGTAAACTGTCTATATTTGTATTTGTAGATTCTACAAAGGCAATTATTTTTCTATTTTCCTGAATAGTTATACAATCCTTTACAGTGTTTACCTTTTTTATTGTGCTTTCTATTTCACTTGGAAATATCGTAATTCCACTAACTTTAAATATTCTCTTTTTCCTATCAAGAAAGTGAAGCTTTCCTTGTTCATCTATGAAACCTATATCACCAGTTTTTACATATTTTTCATCATCAATTTGTATAAAGCAACTGCCTTCTTCGTCCCCTAAATAGCCGTCCATTAGAGTTGGTCCAGCTACACATATTTCTCCGTTCGTACGCACTGGTAAAGTATTTTCGTCTTCATCAATAATTTTAAAACTTATTCCTCTTAAAGGAGGCCCCATGGACGTATTTTCTTTTTCACCTTTAAGATTGACACAGCAAACGGTAACGGTCTCGGTCAAACCATATCCTTCAGTAAGCTCTGCTATGCCACCTAAATTTTCAACCCTAGTATCAAATTCTTCTTTTAGCTCTGCAGACAATTTATCTCCACCTACAAACATATGCTCAAGTGAAAATAGCTTCTTGAAATCCTTATCGCTTAAATCTAATAACTTTTTGAATAAAATAGGAACCCCTGCGCATATGGTTGCTTTTCTACTATACGTAACCTTTACCATTTCTTTTGGCGTAAATCTTGGAATGAGTATTATTTCAAACCCATGTGAAAGCATTACATGCATACAAACACCAAAGCCAAATCCGTGGAATAACGGCATAACGGTAATGCACTTATTATGGTCTGCATCCCTGTTGGGAATAACATATGTTAATGCCTTGGAAAGCTCATTAAGAGCATAGTTTGATAGCACAACAATTTTAGGTTCACCGCTTGTTCCAGCAGAATGCATATATACCGTAACTCTTTGCCTTTCACATTCAAATGATTCTTTGAGTCCTTTGTGCTTCTTTAAAACTTCCGCATATCGGGAAACACTTTTGTTAAATTTAGGTTCCTTTTGTGAGTATATTAACTTTTTAATAGTAGGTAAATAATCGCTAACGCTAACTGTTATTACTTCCCCTTTAAACCCTTCTTTTAACACCTCTTCGTTTTCTTTAAAAAATACATCGTATACAAAAAACATTTTGGTATTAGTTTTTTCCATAAGTTTTACAACTGTTTTGGCAGGCAAAAACGGGTGCATAATGTTAGCAATTGCACCACATTTATTCATAGCATAAAAAAGTATTATTGCATTGGGGATATTGGGTAAATTCATGGCGACAACATCGCCATTTTGAATTCCATATGTGTTTTTTAATATCTCTGCCCAAAGATCAACTTCTTTAAAAAAATCGGAGGCTTTTATATTATTGCCCATATATGATATAGCAACTTTATCCAAGCGACCGGAAAATCCATTTTTAACAAGAGAATACATTTGTTGATCGGTATTTTTTATTTCTACAGCTTCCATGTTTTAATTTTAACCTATTTTAATATTAGTGACAACGCAACAAGAGCACTTCCTAAAAATAAATTTAATGCCAAAAATCTAGGATTAAATTACTCTTTGCAACCAACATTAGATTAATAAATGAACATATTAGTAAAGGAATTATTTCAGGCTTATTATTCTATGGGCTCTGCGTAGTAAGCAGCTAAGCTTGTAAACACATCAACTCCAAATATTAAAAAGTGGTATTCATCCGTTCTTTCAAATCTATAAAAACCTACCAAAACCTATAAAAATCTATAAAAGTTTCGTTAGGCTTTCTATTGAATTCCTGGTTCAACCTTACTGGTTACTAACCCGTTAATTTCGAAACGAGAGAGCATTGCCGTCAAGTCCGCAGGCGTGTCTTCGGGAAGAACTTCCCCTAGTTGCTGTTTTAGTTCATTATACAAGTTTAAGCTAGCATTGTAGTCCCTATCTATTTTTAGTCCACAAGTATCACAGATATATGTTCTTTGTTGTAGTGTTAATTCTTCCTTCATGCTTCCACAGTTACTACATTTTTTTGAACTAGGGAAGTACTGATCTACTCTTATCAATTGTTTGTCGGCATATTGTGTCTTGTAGTCTAGTTGTCTAGTAAATTCATAGAAACCCATATCGCTTA
>Ga0255340_1000553_pt1 | contig 59994 bp, 41 predicted proteins | sample wastewater_treat_7_FD_192417 | JGI IMG/M metagenome (GOLD analysis project Ga0255340, IMG submission 192417) | Wastewater microbial communities from Lulu Island WWTP, Vancouver, Canada - plant10 | ecosystem: Engineered > WWTP > Wastewater > Unclassified | place: Canada: Vancouver, British...
ACCAGCATCATTGACTGCCATGTCGAAGGCGATTTATCTGCCTATGGTCAGGCGGGCGGGCTTGTAGCATGGGCAGGCCCAAATGTTCTTTTCAGGCAATGTTTCGCAAAAGTAGAGGCTGATTCCAAGGGAATATCAGGAGGGATCTGCGGCTCCTGCATGAATAATGTTTCCTTTGTCGAATGCCGCACTTCGAACGGAATAATCAACGGAGTCCATGCCGGCGGGCTTGCAGGATACAGCGAAGACAACTGCTCCTTTGCAGAAAGTTTTTCCGTCGCACTGGTTATCGGAAACTATTCAGGGGGACTCGTCGGCGAAGCAATTTCCTGCACGTTCAGCCAGTGTTATACAAGAGCAGATATCTACGGCTTCTACACCGGGGGTCTGGCTGGTCGCCTGGAGGGTTGCATAGTCCGTCACTGTTACTCGGCAAGCGCTATCGAAGAACGCGATTCGGAAGTACTCACCTACGGAGGTCTGGTCGGAGAAGATGACGGAAGCACTTTTATCGCATCATACTGGGACCAGGATATCTCAGGCGAAGTCCTCACTCCGGGCGGTGAGGGGCGAACCACTGCAGAAATGACCTACCCTTATGATCCGTCCTGCTATGAAGGATGGGACTTTGACACAATCTGGATTATCGCGCGGGCGAACCGTAATAACGGCTATCCCTGGCTTCGCAAGGTTGCTCCTATCGCCGATGACTCCACCATAGAAGGCGAGACGCCCGTCGAAGGTGAGACACCGGTCGAAGGTGAGACGCCGGTCGAAGGCGAGACACTGGTTGAAGGTGAGACGCCGGTTGAAGGTGAGACGCCGGTTGAAGGTGAGACGCCGGTCGAAGGTGAGACGCCGGTCGAAGGCGAAACTCCTGTCGAAGGCGAAACTCCGGTCGAAGGTGAGACGCCGGTCGAAGGTGAGACACCGGTCGAAGGTGAGACGCCCGTCGAAGGCGAAACTCCTGTCGAAGGCGAAACTCCGGTCGAAGGTGAGACGCCGGTTGAAGGTGAGACGCCGGTCGAAGGTGAACCCGTAATCGAAGGTGAACCCGTAATCGAAGGGGAGCCCGTGACCGAAGGCGAATCTGTGATCGAAGGTGAAGACAGCAACACCGGATCAGGCTGCGGCTGCAAATCCAAAGATCTGCGGACATCGACAAAAGCCTTGCTGGGTGACTGGCTGCTTCTGGGTCTGTGCCTGAGCACACTTCTTGCAGGCAGCGCCCTGCGCAAGAAAATCTGATCCCCTATTTCCGGTTCTGAATGCAATACCGGTACTGCCGCAACAGGCAGTACCGGTATTTTTTTGTTGTCCGCCCCCTGTCGTTATCTGGCGCATCAGGAAGCTCTGACTGTGCCGGGAGAAATCCTGCAGAACCTGGAATCGTTCTCGCCGCACTTTGCGCTCAGTTTCCGGAGTCAGACACAGCCGTTTCTGCCCCGCGCCGCAGGCTATGCTTTATTGTCCGCCTTTTTTCTGTCCGGCAATAAGTTTTTCCAGGGCAGGAAGAAAGGCTTCTTTAAAAAGAAGATGCCCGGCGGCGGTGGGGTGTCCGTCCAGCGGAAAATAAAGATCGGTCCGATCTATTTCTTTACGGAACGCATCGGTCACTTTGTAACAGGGCAGCCCTGCCCGTGTTGCTGCAGTCTCAATCGTTTTGTCCATGGCATCCGTCTGCAGAAGCCACTCAGGCATGTTATGCCCGATACGCCGCATGCCTTCCAGTGCCGCACGATTTACATAAGGTCCTTCGGGCATGGCAACGACCACTGTACGGGCACCGTAGTCTTCGGCAACTTTCCGTATGCGTGATAATGCGTGTGCAGCCCGGCTGATACAGGTTTCAGTCCAGGCGTCCTCCAGATCCATGGTCATAATATAGAAATCCGGATTCAGCACGGACAGATTGACCATATAAGCATTAAGATCGCCCTGCATGAAAGCAGTGCGCACGGGCTCTTCAAAAGAATCGAAGCGCGCTTTTTCTTCATCGCTGTATTTTTCATAAATTTCATGCGCCGTATTTGCCATCCAGCGGCGGTTATCTTCCGCTGTGCTCCGTCCGGGAGGCATGGCAAGGTGGCTGCGGCCCGTATACTCCCGCTCCCGCTGCAAATCACGCACCAGCCGTGTCGTATTGGGGAAGCAGCGACGTACCCTTTCATAAAAATCCGGCGCCGGAAGCGCATCGGGCTCCGGTCCCACTCCCCTGATATCATTGCCCTGAAGCATGCAAACCAGCACCAGATCGGGGCGCAGCAGCGGAATGGCTTTTTCCGCCAGTGCGGCATACTCCGGCGGTCCCTGCCCGGGCTTGCCGAGGTTGATCACTTCCACAGTCTCCCCTGCTTCCCGAAAATGCTCGTTCAGCAGACTCGTCCAGCAATCTTCTATATTCACGCCCCAGCCGTAGGTATAGGAATCGCCGATAGCGGCAATCCGAAAGGCTTTCCCCCGTTCCCTGGGCAATTCCCGGTCGCGGAGTCCGAGGCTGTTGATATACACATCATAACTGAATTCTGAGGTGCTGTAGTGCTGTTCATCTCCCGCCGGAAAGTTCAGCTCCACCCACTTGGGCAGATCAGGCGGCGCTTTCAGAATGCCAAGCAGCCGGTCTGCGCCGAGGACGGCTAGCACGGTCAGGGTAAGCGAAAACAGCACAAGCAGGCTGTTGATCAGAAGACGGCGAAGCATATTCATAGCACTCTTTTCTGTCCTGTCCCTGCCTTACTCTTTTTTTTCTGCGGGCAGATACTTCTCTAGAGCAGCACTCCAGCGGCGGTACCCCTCATCGTTCAGATGGAGCGCATCTTCCTTGAAGCACACCGGATCAGGCATGCCTTCACCGTCCATAATCAGCGGAATAAGATCGAGGAACTGCACATTTGGCAGAGCACTCAGCTGCTGTGCGATGGCAGCATTTGAAGCGAACATGGCTTCGTGCAGGTTCCACCGGGAGCGGCTTGGTTTGGTTGCAAGCACGATAATCCGGCTGTCCGGAAGCAGTGCCCGGATACGCTCCACCGATGCACGGCAGTCTGCTGCTGTCTGGACAGGCGTAAGCCCCCCGGCAATGTCGTTATCGCCGTCATAAATAACTACGGTATCCGGCCGATGCCCAGCAATCACCTCGTCGGCAAAGCGGAAAAGATCGCGGTAGCAGGATCCGCCGAAACCCCGGTTGAGCACCTGTCTGCCCGGGAAACAGCGCTCCACATCCCACATGCGTGCCGTGGAACTGCCTGTCATCAGCATACCGCCCCGCATAGGTGTTCTGTTCAGATTATCCTCTGCGAACTGATCCATGTTTTTCTGCCAGCGATTTTCGCCCCACTGAATGCAGATCCCCTGCTGCAGATCCCTGCAGCTCTTAAGCGGTACAGTCACCATGCCGCCCTTCCCTTCCGCCTCTTCATACTGATACTCCAGTGATGCCCCGGTATCCATCCGGATTATCCCTTCAGGTCTAAGCACCGGCATAATGACCAGTTTCTCCGGCAAGCCGGGCGAAGCAGCACAATACCAGGATGTGCCGCAGCAGACCAGCGGCTCTTTGCTGAAAAGGGTAGTGATAAAAGGTTTCTGAGCGCACGGCTCAAGAGATGCCGCCAGCACTTCCGCTGCTTTCATCTGCTGATTCTCCCTGCTGCTGTTCCAGTCGATCCGGGCAATAAGCAGTGCTCCTTTTGCCCCTCTTTTCCGCATGTCATCGTTCCACACCCCTTCGCCCACCGTCACCCACGCCTCCGATTCTGTCATGGCGGATGCGCCGAAGTTGCCCATGGCTGCGCCCCGCTCCGGAATCAGCACACGCTCGCTTTGACGGATCACACAACACCGTTCCGTGTCCACCTGTGCCATAAACAACGGCGCCCGGTGCCGGATGATATGATCGTTATCCGCTCCCCGCCGTGTATAGACCAGATAGAGCGTATCGCCGGAGGCAAGCCAGTGCTGCTGTGTATTGTACGAACCCAGCTCGGCACCATCATCAAAACGCCATATCTTCGGCACCTCAAAATGAAGTCCATCATCGCTCACTGCAACATAGCCCCGGGCATCATTGCGCAGCGTCAGATAATAACGGTTCTGAAAACGGATCAGTGAGGGCTCGCAAAGACCCCGCCCGCCGGGCACTGTCATTTCTGTGCCATGACAGAGGTAACGCAGTGTTTCACCGTCAAAACGGCATCGGGCGACGGTCACGCTGTAATCCGACTGCCCCGCCGCTCCATAATAAAGTGGCACCAGCAGGTCTCCGTTATCTTCAGTCAGCCACTGGGAACAGGCATTGCGTGAACAGTGAAACTTAGGATCATCCGGCATTTCCAGAATTTTCCAGGAAGTCCAGCTTTTTTTCGCCGGATCATAGACGGCATAGGCAGTCTGATCGAAGCGCTCCTCCTGCGCAACCTGTCGTCCGTCAGGACTGTAACAGATCTGCGCACCCAGCGCCAGCACTTTCCCTGTCGGCGCATGCCAGCCCGGGGTCACATCACAGACCGCAATCGTGGTGCCGCCCGGGCCGTCACGCCATGCCAGCTCCGGTATTTCCACCGGACCTGTCCAGCTGCCGCCCAGATCATCACTGTACAGCGCGTAAAGACCTGAGTAATAGTCTGAAATCTGAAGATGTTTCTGAAGGGTCATGACCACGGCAGGGGCACCATCTCTGCCAAAACCGGGTGCCGCCGCCGCACGGGGATGAAACCAGAGCCATTCACCGTCGTCATGCTCTATCACTGTCTCCACAGCAGCACCGTAATCGGCGGTGGATGAAAGAGTCGGCGAAATAAACCCAAGAAGGCAGATGAGTGTGGCAATACTGCCTGGGCGCAGTGCAAAAGCGGGCATGTGTCTTTTCCTTTTTTGTCGGTCACAGCAATGATGCTATTATAGTCCTCTGTCGGTGCCGGGTGCATCCGCCCAGCACTGGACAGCCCGAATACACCATACCAAATTCAGAGCAATCATGTATATACGCGCCGTAACTTTTGATTTCTGGGGAACCCTCTTCCGTGATGCACAAGGAGAGGAGCGGCACGGGCTGCGCCTGCGCGGGCTCGTGGAAGCAACAGGCGCGCCGGAACAGGATGCCGACAGAGCACTGCGCAGAACCATGGCATTTTTTATGCGCAATCATCTGGACACGCAGCACACACTCACTCCCCACGACGCGGCACAGCTCTGCTGCCGGCAATTGAACGTACATGCCGATGAAACAATCCTGAAACAACTTGCCCAATGCTTCGGTGACGCCATTCTGCAGTATCCGCCCGTTCCCATCGACCGGGCGCTTGATGCCGTTCGTGTCGCATCAGAGCGGGTACCCGTCGCCCTTATCTCCGACACGGGCTTCAGTCCGGGCAGAAACCTGCGCATCCTGCTGGATAATGCCGGTTTTCTTTCCTATTTCAGCGCCCTGAATTTTTCCGATGAGACAGGAGCCGCAAAGCCCCAGCGGCGCATGTATGTATCCATTGCCGATCGGCTCGGCATCGCGCCTCACGAGCTGCTTCATATAGGCGATCTCGAGCCCACCGATATCACCGGCGCCCATCAGGTGCACGCAAAAGCAGCTCTGATCACAGCTGTCAATGCCCGTTATGCCGGAAGCACCCGTGCTGATTATCTGCTGCCTTCCTGGGACCGATTTCTCGAGTTGGTTCCCCGGCTGCTGTAACTGTTTTCCGCCCGGACGCATCCGCGGTATTTCCCAAAAAAAAGCTCAGCGGATTAATTTACCCTGTCCTGTATGTTACTCAGAAAAGAGGTTTCCGAAGTGATGGTTAAGAATGCCTTAAATCCGATGTTTCTCCTGCTGACTCTGATGCTGCTTGCGGCGTTTTCCGGAACAGCGGCAGAAACAAAGAAAAGCAGTGACACGTTTCCTCCCTCTAAAGTGGAAGTGCGGGTCTTCTCGCCGGAACAGGTGGCAAAGCCCGATCTGGTGCCTGATGCAGCAGGCGAGGACGCAGCGAAAGCGCCGACAGACCCTCTCGATAAAGTCCTTCTGGAGATTCAGGTCGTCCGGGATGAACTGCGCATGCTCCAGTCCACCCTGGATCTCATGATCAACCACATCATGGCGGATATGCAGGAAGAAAACCGCGTACTCCGCGAGGAAGTACAGCGCCTTTACCTCATCCAGAAAGAATTCGGCATCCCGGACACCACGCACATCCCCCGGCCGGGTATCGGTATTATCCGCGGACTTCTTCAGGCGGTACCGGGCATGGAGGAAAAAGACACGCCTGTAACACCGGAGCAGAGCGGTGCCTCCTTCCTGCCCGATGACGGAGGACAGGTGCCGGAAGAAGCGGACAGCGGCGCCCCTGCAGAGCCAGCTTCCCTTACCATCCTGCACGAATGGGGCCGCAGCCCGGAGATGGTGGAGGAACTGGATCATGCTGTCTCCACTCTAAAAGGACTGGTCGGCGTCGTGCCTCCCGGAAGCAGGCGTGCCGATGTGGAGGAACTGGGCAGGCAGCTCCGCGCCCGGTATGATGACTATGAAAACATCAACATAGAAATTTTTGACGACCAGAAATCAGCGGAAAACTATGTGGATACACAGGTCGGTGATCCTGATCACCGGGTGCTGAGCATCTCCCGTCACAGTGCGTCGGGAAGAGATCTGATTCTTTATCTGGACAAAGGCGAGGCAAAGGAGGTCAGCCCCTGAGTCCGCTGTGTCCTGATGATCATCCAATAGACAGGTTCTTTGCGAACCGGAAACAGAAAGGACATGTATCATGATGGATGCCCTCACAGCCATGCGCCTTCGGCGTACCGTTCGGGAATTCGAACCCGGAAAATCCATTTCCAAAGAAACACTGGAGACCATTGCTGATGCCGGACGTGTTGCCGCCACGGCAATCAATATCCAGCCCTGGGAGTTTGTCATCATCACCAACAGAGACATGCTGAAGAAAATGGCAGACCTGGCGGAATACGGAAAACACCTTGCCAGCGCTTCCGCCGCCATCGCTGTGCTCTGCAAGGACAGCCCCTTTTACCTCGAAGACGGATGCGCCGCAACACAGAATATGCTTGTGGCGGCAACAGCCCTCGGTATTGCCAGTGCCTGGATCGACGGCGAGAAAAAAGAATATGGCGCCGCCATGAAACAGCTTCTGGGCGCCCCTGCTGAAATCAAACTGGTGAGTATTATTGCGCTGGGCTATTCCAATGATGAAACCACTCCCGAAAAGCGTCCTTTGGAAGAAGTGATCCATTGGGAAAAATTTTTAATGTGAAAGTCAGTTGAAACCGGTCAAACTCCGGGAGAGTCATTATTTCAGGACTGACTGCCGGGCGGAAACGTCTGAGCTACGGAAATGAATAATGAAATCCAATCTCTCCCGGAGTACTTTGTTTCGCAGGATCGGAATTACGCTGCTGTTGTTCATCATCACAGCCGCTGCAGTACTGGCGATGCGCTGGGGAAAAGTCATTGTGGAAACGACCGACCAGACCCGCTCCCCTTTTCCCAGTGACGCCGAGGAGGTCGTCTTTACGATCTGCACCTATAACGTGCAGGCACGGCCTCTCTTCGATGAAACAAAAAACAAATTCGCCCACATCTCCCCGCTCCTCAACCGCTTCGATATCTGTGCCTTGCAGGAATGCTTCAAGGACTACCGCCGTGCCTGGGCAGCAGCGGAACACTCCTCCAAGATTTTTCACGGCACCCTGAAGCACCCTCTCAAATTAGTGGGAAGCGGATTATCCCTTCTTTCATCACTCCCGCTTATTAGTACGGACAATATTAATTTCGACACCTGCGGCGAATTTCAGAATCGCCCTGCGTCCAAAGGAGTACTCCTCGGTCGGTATCAGGCGGGAGCTATGACCCTCGACGTTTATACTACCCATATCGAAGCAGGCGGAAGCCCTCAAGCGCTGGCGGCACGCAAAGGACAGGGTGAAGAAATCGTCGACTTTGTCAATGCTCAATCCCCTCCGGAAAACAGCGTCATTATTCTGGGTGACTTTAATATGAGACCCAGCCGCGGACCGGAAGACAAGGAAAAGCACAAAGACAATCCCAAGGTCTATGTCTTCGACTGGATTAAAGAGACCCTGGATCTGCGTGATGCATCCGATGAATTCAACGGACCTGTCAGCAAAGAAATCGACCGCATCCTCTTTCGCCCCGGAAAGGGATGCGCCATGAAGGTGCTCCACTGGCAGCAGGACGACCCCGATTTCTATTATGCCGACGGGAAAACGCCCCTCAGTGATCATGCCCCGCTCTTTGCCCGCTTCCAGTTGGAACGCTCCTGACAGTCTTTTCTCAGCGCAAACGCAGAAGAAAAAGGTGGCTTCCCGCTTCTCCGGTGTCTGGCCGCAGAGATATACCTGTACCCTTATCAGGAAACAGCTGACTGAAAAGGCAGGCGCACGGGCGGCGGAGCTGTCGGGCGGAATCAGGAAATCATGCGGATGCGGAGCTGCTGTTCTGGTTTTTCGGCGCGCTTTTCCGTTTTTCCTGCTCGTAAACCACAATAGGTTCTTCCCGATTGAGTATGGCACCGGGAGTCATAATGACTTCTTTAATATCTTTGCGGCTGGGAATCTCAAACATAAGATCAAGCATCGCCTCTTCGAGGATGGCACGCAAGCCCCGGGCACCTGTTTCGAGGGAAATCGCTTTTTCCGCAACTGCCCTGATGGTCTCAGGCTGAAACTGCAGTTCAACGTTATCCATCTGAAACATTTTCTGATACTGCCGGATAAGTGCGTTTTTCGGTTCAGTCAGAATTTTTTCCAGATCATCGGAGGTAAGATCGTACAAAGTAGCAATCACGGGAATCCGACCCGAAAACTCGGGGATCATACCGAAAGAGATTAGGTCTTCCGGCCGTGCCTGTGCGAGGATATCGCCAAGCCGTTTTCGGTCTTTAGACTTAATTTCGGCGTTAAATCCGATAGCATTATTGCCGGTACGCTTTCGTATGATCTGCTCGAGCCCGTTAAAGGCGCCCCCGCAGATAAAAAGAATATCCCGTGTGTCGACCTGAACGCATTCCTGCTGAGGATGCTTGCGCCCGCCCTGGGGAGGCACGTTGGCAACAGTCCCTTCAATGATCTTCAGCAGTGCCTGCTGCACCCCTTCACCGGACACATCACGGGTGATGGAAGGGCTATCGCTTTTACGCGCAATTTTGTCGATTTCATCGATATAAATAATCCCGGTCGCGGCGCGTTCATGATCAAAATCGGCAGACTGAAGCAACTTAAGCACAATATTTTCAACGTCATCACCGACGTAGCCCGCTTCTGTCAGGGTGGTGGCATCAACGATGGCGAAAGGAACATCAAGCATGCGTGCCAGGCTCTCGGCAAGAAGCGTTTTGCCGCACCCTGAAGGGCCGATAAGCAGCACATTGGTTTTCTGCAGTTCCACACCGTCCACTTCAGAATCAGCGGCGAGGCGCTTATAGTGGTTATGTACGGCGACCGATAAAATGCGTTTCGCCTGATCCTGACCGATCACATACTGATCGAGAAAGTCCTTGATTTCCTGGGGTGTGGGCACATGAGACGCTTTGCGTTTTTTGATGCGCCCCTGATCTGCAGCCACAATATCAATGCACAGGGAAACACATTCGTCACAGATGTTCACATCCGGACCAGCAATCAGTTTATTGACTTCTGCGTGGGACTTCCCGCAGAAAGAACATGTAGGCCCTTTGCGGCGTGAGCCTTGCTGTGAAGCCATGAAATGTGCCTCCTCTGCTTCATTTAAAGAACGCAACGAACAGACAACAACCACAACATAGAGTGTAATTATAGCAGTTTCGCGGCTTTTTGTCAACAATATATAGTGCTGCTGGCGGACAGCCTTTACAGGAGCACGTTTACAGCAGTGCTTTCCGGAAGCGTGCGGCGCTGCGACGGGTCTCTCAGGCGCCTGTAGGCAGTCTGTGCAGGACTTCGTCGACGAGGCCGTATTCTTTTGCCTCTTCAGCTCCCATGAAAAAATCGCGGTCGCTGTCTCTTCGTATTACTTCGAGAGGCTGTCCGGTATGCCGCACCAGAATTTCATCGGTCATTTCACTGATACGCACAATTTCGCGCGCCTGAATGTCGATGTCGGTTGCCTGCCCGCGCACGCCGCCCATGATCTGATGGAGCAGAAACCTGGAATAAGGCAAAGCGAAGCGCCGCCCTTTTGTTCCCGCCGCCATGAGAACCGCCCCCATGCTGGCAGCCTGTCCGATACAAATGGTGGTGATTTCCGGGCGGATATACTGCATGGTGTCATAAATAGCAAGTCCCGCAGTAACGCTTCCGCCCGGTGAATTGATATAGATATTGATAGGTTTATCAGGGTCTTCCGCTTCCAGGAAGAGCATCTGAGCAATGATATAGTTGGCGACTGCATCATCAATGGGATATCCGAGAAAAATGATGCGGTCTTCGAGGAGCCTGGAAAAGATATCATAGGCTCTTTCGCCGCGGCTTGTCTGCTGGTAAATCGTGACGGCTTCAGGGGACACAGGCTTGGGATCGCTCATGTCCAGAGCGGCACGGATCGTATTTAAACCAGACAGCGGGAACTCAGGCATCGTTATTTTCCTCTTTTGCCGCATCGTCCGTATCCGCTTCCGCTTCTTTTTTGCTCAGCTCTTCAGGCGATACGACCTTGATTTTGCATTTGGCAATGGCGGCTTTCAGAGTTTTGCTGTAAAGAATGCGGTGTTCCGTGGAGCTGCGCATGTCATCACTCTGGAAATAAGCGCGGAAAGCTTCGAGCTGCTCGGCATTGTCGCCCTGTACGAACTGGCGTGCATAATCATCGAAGTCCTGTTCGACTATTTCGATTTTTTCCTGTTCGCTCAGCGCATCAATGACATACATGGCTTTCAGGCTGAAGAGCCCCTGTTTTTCGGAGGCTTCCCGGATATTTTCTTCTTCCCGCTCCATATCTTCGGCGGAAATGTGCTGCTGGCGCATGCGCTCTAAAATAGATGCACGCTCGGCGTCGATAAATTTTTGAATCTGTCCTTTAGGCAGGACGAAGGTACTGGCATCAACCAACTTCTGCATCACCTGTTCTTCAAGGAGATGCCCGATCTCTTCGTCGGCTGTTTCCGCCAGCCGTTTCCTCATAGTTTCGCGCATCACTTCCATAGACTCATGGCCTGCTTTTTTAGCGAACTCGTCGTTGAGCTCGGGAAGTACCCGCCGCTTGATCTCGTTGATGCTGATCTCAAACTGAGCGGTTTTTCCTGCAACTTCAGCGGCGGCATAATCATCGGCGAATACCACTTCCGCCGTTGCTGTATCACCCGCTTTTTTCCCGACCATGGCGGCTTCCATGTTTTCATCAAAGCGCTTGCTTCCGAGGATATAGGGATAGCCTTCAGCACTGCCGCCTTCAAAGGCCTCACCGTCTATAGTGCCTTTGAAATCGATTACAACCTGATCACCCTCTTCAGCAACGCCGTCTTCGAGCGGCTCAAATCGGCCGAAACGGGTACGAATATTGTTAATGCTGGATTCGAGTGCTTCCTCGGAAACCTCGTATTCGGGGCGCTCGAGCTCGATTTCTGCCAGATCAGCAAGCGCACAGGTGCCGGGCACTTCAAAAGTGATCGTATAAACGAGGTCTTCCTGATCATTCAGCTGTTCTTTGTCTTCCAGACCGGTTACTTCGGCTGTAGATACCGGGCGCAGTCCGCTCTCAAGAACAAGCCTTTTGGCGGCGGCATCGGTCAGCTGTTCGATGGCTGAACTGTGCGCATATTTGCCGAGCCTTTTCTCAAGCAGTTTGCGCGGCGCTTTACCCCGGCGAAAACCAGGCACCTGCACGCCGTCGTTCATTTCGTTATAAACATTGTCCAGAACAGCCATGACATTTTCAGCAGGAATCGTCACTTTAACTTCGCATACACAATCTTCTTTATGTGCAATGTCAAAGACAGGCGGTTTTTTCCAGTCGAAATCGTCCTGCTCCACGTCAGCGACCAGGCGTTCGTCAGTTTCGCCCGTTTCATCCGGTTCGGCTACTGCCGCGGCTGTGGATTCCTGTTCAGATGTTTCCATTGCATCAACGTCTTTTTCTGTCATGGATCGTACTCTCTTCCAAAAGGTTTACACTGGTGGGCGAGGCGGGACTTGAACCCGCACATCTTGCGATACTGGATCCTAAGTCCAGCGCGTCTGCCAATTCCGCCACTCGCCCGATGGGATCAAAATCAGGCATTTTCCTGTAATTGCCCTCTGGGCGGGCATGGTAAAAACAAACAGGCGGGGCGGACGGATTGAAACGCCCGCCCCGCCTGACAGCATACCATAGTGGTGGGCCGTACTGGATTCGAACCAGTGACCTTGTGATTAAGAGTCACCTGCTCTACCGACTGAGCTAACGGCCCCTCCGGGGGTGAAAAAAAAATGGAGCGGGAGACGGGATTTGAACCCGCGACGTCAACCTTGGCAAGGTTGCACTCTACCACTGAGTTACTCCCGCTCAACTGGTTGGCATAGTTTATCAGAAAAAAACAGGAGTTGTCAACTTTACCGACAGTTGTTTTTTGACGCTGGAGACAAAAGGGGCTTTTTTTCCGCAATAATCCCGGAAGAAGGAAAATTTACGCAGAGAAAAGGGGGGGACTGCCCTTGTCTGTTCACCTTCCAGGCACAGAAATGCACAGGCTTTTGGGGCTGGAACAGTGCTCTATGCCTGCCGACCGGCCCGCTCCTACTCCCACTCGATCGTGGCAGGCGGCTTAGGGCTTATATCGTGAAGAACCCGGCTGACTCCTGGTACTTCAGTGCAGATGCGTTCCACTGTTTTCGTGAGCAGCGGGGCAGGCAGCAGTGCGGGCTGTGCCGTCATGGCATCAACAGAATTAATCGCCCGGAGCGTGCATACTTCTTCCCAGACACGTTTTCCATCTTTAATTCCCACACTTTTCACCGGAAGCAGGCAGACGAGTGCCTGCCAGATCTGATCATACAGCCCGGCATTGCGGATTTCCTCAATAAAGATGGCATCGGCTTGGCGAAGGGTGTCCAGACGGTCTTTTGTGATGGCGCCCACGCAGCGTACACCGAGCCCGGGACCGGGAAAAGGATGCCTTCCCACCAGCATATCGGGGAGCTGGAGTACCTTGCCCAGGGCGCGCACCTCATCCTTAAAAAGATCGCGCACCGGTTCGAGAAGCGCCATCTGCATGCGCTCAGGAAGACCACCCACATTGTGATGGCTTTTGACTGCCACCGATGCGCCTGCCGCCGCCTGGTAACTTTCGATGACATCGGGATAGAGCGTGCCCTGCGCCAGAAAGTCCATATGTCCCAGTTTCTTCGCTTCTTCTTCAAAGACTTCGATAAAGAGGGCGCCGATGATTTTTCTTTTCTGTTCAGGCTCGGTAACATCCTTCAGCGCAGAGAGAAAACGATCTTCTGCCCGGACACAGATCAGTTTCGTTTTGAATGTGCCCTCAAAGACTTCACGTACAAGATCGGCTTCCCCTTTACGAAGCAGCCCGGTATCGACAAGCACACAGGTCAGCTGATCTCCGATTGCGTGATGAATCAGCGCGGCAACAACGGAGGAGTCAACGCCGCCGCTCAGTCCGCAAAGTACCTTCCGTGACCCGACGCGCTGCCTGATATCCTCCAGCATGAAAGAGGCATAGCGTTCCATGTTCCACGGAACCGATTCGCCGCAGCAGGATGCGGCAAAGGCAAAAAGTTCCGGCGTCGGCTCTTCATCTGCGGCAATGCTGAAAGAAGGCAGTCCCAGCGCCGCAATACGCGGCGGAATCTGCTCTGCTTTATCCGCGCCGAAGCATATCAATCCGGCAGGCGTAATCTGCTGCAGCAGCTGTACGTCAGCGGCGGCCGGAAGGATCAGCGTATAGACTTCTTTCTCGCGCAGACGCCTCACAAGCTGCATGCCGTCCGGCTTGCCGAAGTCCAAAACAACAATAGGTTTCAGACTGTTTTGCATAAAACAGGTCCTTCTTCCCTGAAAGTCAGGAAGGTATCTGGTAGTTGGGAGCGTCTTCGGTAATCGTTACATCATGCGGATGACTTTCCCGGATTCCGGCGGAAGTCATGCGTACAAAGCGTGCTTTGCGCTGCATGGAAGGGATGTCTTTGCAGCCGCAGTACCCCATGGCGGCACGGAGTCCGCCCATCAGCTGAAAGACATAATTGGCTAGATTTCCGCGGTAAGGAACGCGCGCTTCGATGCCTTCCGGCACAAGTTTTGACGCATCAGTTTCGAACTGCATGTAGCGCGCCTTGCTCCCGCGCTGCATGGCTTTGAGTGAACCCATACCGCGAACAAGTTTATAGGTTCTGCCTTCATAAAGAACTTTTTCGCCCGGGCTTTCCTCGGTGCCGGCGAAAAGACTGCCGATCATAATGCTGTCAGCACCGGCGGCAATTGCCTTGGCAATATCGCCGGAATACTTGATGCCGCCATCGGCGATGACAGGAATATCCGCCTCGCGGCAGACAGAAGCGACATTCAGGATTGCGGTCAATTGAGGAACGCCGACTCCGGCAATCACCCGGGTGGTACAGATGGCACCCGGCCCGATTCCCACTTTTACAGCATCGGCCCCGGCGTCAATAAGATCTTCCGCCGCTTCGGCAGTAACAATATTGCCTGCAACGAGCTGTGCTGAGGGGAAGGAGCGCTTGATCTGCCGCACCATTTCGATAATCAGTTCTGAATGACCGTGGGCGGAGTCAAGCACAAGTACATCCGCACCGGCCTGAAGTAACGCTTTTGCCCGTTCCATCTCGTCATCACCGACACCCAGTGCCGCACCCACGCGCAGTCTGCCCATGGCGTCAGCGTTGCGATTGGGAAAGTCCCTGGCTTTCATGATGTCTTTGATCGTCAGCAGCCCTACCAGACGCCCTCCATCATCGACAAGCGGCAGTTTCTCGATACGGTGCTTGTGAAGGAGTTTTTTCGCCGATTCCATGTCCGTATTCGGCGGCATGGTAATAAGTCGTTCGCGGGGCGTCATGATGGTTGAAATGGCAACGTTCATATCCTCTTCAAAGCGCAGATCCCGGTTGGTCAGAATCCCTACCAGATAACCGGTCTCGTCGGTGATGGGCACTCCGGACACATGATAGCGCGACATAAGCGCTTCGGCATCGCTGAGTTTCTGATCGGCACGCAGCGTAAAAGGATCGGTAATAATCCCGGCTTGAGAGCGCTTGACGCGATCCACTTCTTCCGCCTGTTCTTCAGCGGAAAGGTTTTTGTGGATAATGCCCATCCCCCCTTCCTGGGCGATGGAAATGGCAAGCTTGGATTCGGTGACCGTATCCATGGCGGCACTGAGCAGCGGAATATTCAGCCCCAGTGTACGGGTCAGCCGTGATTGGATCTGCACATCACGGGGGGTGTAAGCAGATCGTGCAGGCACAAGAAGCACATCATCAAAAGAAAGTCCGTCCTGAATATTGTTTTGAGAAGTCATACCGCCTCGATAAATGTTCCAGTTCTGTAGTCGCAAAGATCTGTGAGGGATTAAGTATAAACCAGTTTGGCACAAGAGGTAAAACAGGCAGCGCAAAGCGGCGTCTGCCGCATCTGTGCTCAGGGGAAAAGATATTCCACCAGTTGTTCCGCCTCTTTGAAATCAGGCACCAGCATATCTGCACCGGCTTTCAGAAGGCGATCCCGCTTGGACTCGTCCCAGCCCTCCCCATTGACTTCATCGGATGCGATGCCCAGCGCAATGCCGCCGGCATCCCGAACGTTACGCAGTTCTACGGGACCGTCACCGATGGCAAGAACCTGCGGGCCTTCCAGATGATGCTGACTGATAATTTCCCGGATGATCTTTTCTTTTGAATATTCTTCCACGCTGGGAAGAGCTCCCCAGATTTCATTAAAGTAATCGGCTACGCCCAGACAGGATGCTTCATTGCGCACATCGTCCCGGTCGGTTCCGCTGAAAACATACATGGTCACATCCAGTCGGGAGAGCAGCTCGAGGAAACGCAGCGACCCTTTGACGGTAAAGGATTCCCGGGTACGCGCTCCGCTTTTGATGGCGGCTATCCGCTCTCGCACCGGAACCATGAGTCTGTCGTTGTACACCTCTTTATAGGCTTCAGGGCTCTTGATTTCGGCTTCGGGCACAAGCCCGTGAGCACGCACCATTTCCTGAAGGCGCTGCATCTGAAAAATCGTCTGAATACCCGTTGTCTCGTCAATCATGACATTGACTTCTTCGCGGATCTGGTCGGTAGGCTCTGTACTGCCGCAGATCATTTCCACGCAGACAGGCGCCATAATCCCCTGCCAGCCTTCTCTGAGCAGGCTGATTGTTCCATCAAAGTCAAAAAGGATATGCTTGATTTTACCGCGCTCAACCTGTCGGATAATCTCAATTTCAGTTCCCGGCAGATACTCTCTTGTCATGTTTTTTCCCTTGTATTTCAATCTTTGTTACATGGATGGTTAGAAAAACCCGCCCCACCGGAGCACAAAAAGGGTGTGCGGGCGTTAACACTGAATCCTGAAAAACAGGCAGGACAGCCGGAAACCGCCTCAGCGGAAGCCGCCTTCGTCGTCATCTTCGTCGTCGTCATCTTCGTCGTCAAACATATCGAGATCGAAGTCCTCGATGAAGAAAATATTGTTCTCTTCTTCAACCTTCTGATTCAGATCCAACTGACCGAAAAAGAAATCGGCGCGAAGCCCAGCCTGTTTCATCACGTCTTCTGCAACGTAGACCGGACAGCCGACACGAACAGCGATCGCAATGCCGTCGCTGGGTCGCGCATCAATGCGCAATTCCTGAATCACGTCGTCCTGGTCATTGCGCTGCTCAACGCTGAGATAAGCATAAAAGGTTGAATTTTGGATTTTATAAATGGTCACGGATCGGAGCGTGGCATGCAGACCACTTAATAGATTCTCAATCAGGTCATGGGTCATGGGCCGTGGCAGTTTTTTCCCTTCCAACGCCATTTGGATGGAAGCCGCTTCGGCAACGCCGATGGAAATCAGAAGCACATCATCGCTGCTCGTAAGAATGACGCTTGGCACGCCCGATTCTTCGGATTGGATAAGACCTCTGATGGTAACGGTCAGCATTTTCACAAGATCCCTGAGCTTTCGAAAGAACAAGTATATTCTACCTGAAGGGACATGCCACTTCGAAATTATCTTTTCGAGCCGAACTGATTTGCTTTTGAAACACCCTTTTTCAAAGTGAAAAGAAGCGGCATGTCGCATGAAGCATGCACTTCAGCCCAGTTGGTACATACCTTCCTCGCCGTTCTGCCTGGGCAGCTCCTTTGGCAAAACAGTACACTTGTCCTGGCGTCATTTCTGAAGCATTCCATATATCAGTGTGTTATAATAGGGCAAACAGTGAAACAACACCGTCGCACTGGGCTGAGCGGAACTTTAACCGAAAGGGGTATTTCATGAGAACTGCAGTCACTTCGATTTTTCTCTTCGTCCTGTTTGTCTGCCCGGCAGGCGTGTGGGCAGAGGACTACAAGCCGGGCATAGAAATCATCCATCAGTACAGGAATACTGATGGCTCCTACGACACCTATAACTTATCAAGGGGCGAGCATACCTTTGGATTCAGAAATCCTGACGGCTCGCAGGATACCTACAATACAACCACCGGCGAGCATACCTTTGGATTCAGAAATTCTGATGGCTCACAGGATACCTACAATACAAAAACCGGCGAGCATACCTTTGGATTCAGAAATTCTGACGGCTCACAGGATACCTACAATACAAAAACCGGCGAGCATACCTTTGGATTCAGAAATTCTGATGGCTCACAGGATACCTACAATACAAAAACCGGCACGTGGGTCTATGGTGAACGCCACCCCACCATTGATGCGCACGATAAAAAGAGATCTTCTTCCACTGCCTCGTCCTCCACGCTTTGGCATTCCAACAGCAGCACCAGCTCAGACAACTCCAGCAACTCCAGCAGCTCAAACTCGTCCGGCTCGTCCCTGTATTCTTCCCCTTCCACTTATTCAAGCAGTTTCGGCTCTTCAGAAACCACAAGCACTTCCAAAAAGAACTCCGCCTCCGGCTCATCCCTGTATTCTTCCCCTTCCACTTATTCAAGCGGCTTCGGCTCTTCTGGAAGTACTAGCACTTCCAAAAAGAACTCCGCCTCCGGCTCGTCCCTGTATTCTTCCCCTTCCACTTATTCAAGCAGTTTCGGCTCTTCCACGCCTCCTGCCTCAACCTCCTCTACCTTCGGCAGTTCCGACTGGAATAGCTGGGGATCCGATGACTAAGGAAGATTAATTACGCCTTTGGCATGCTGCGCTGTCCATTAAGCAAGTATCCTGCGCAAAGGGAAAAGGCAAGTCTGAAGGAAAGCCGGGCATTTCTTTTTTAAAAAGATATCAGTTCTTCACAGCAGAACATAGATACCGAAAGGCATCATTCAGGACATCGGAACTTTCGGGCAGCGTGCCAAGACGGGTATTGTTCCAGGAAAAAACAATGTCGAGGCTCGGGATCACCGCCATACCGCGCATCCCGTTTTTGTGCCCCAGCGCAGCAAAGGTATCGTCGGGCGCATCACACCAGTAGCGCCTGCCTTCCCGATCCACACCGTTCACCCACCACATCCAGCTGTAGCTGCCCCCATGGTCGCACTGGTCGTCAGGGATACGCTGTGACCCATGACTGCGCGCACCTTCACAGAGCGCTGCTTCCTGCGCCCGGGTGCGGGGCAATGCAGCAGGCAGGGGCTGTGTGGTCAATTTCCGGATATGCTCCCCGGCAAGAATGCGTCCGCTGTGCCAGTGTCCTCTCTGAAGAAAAAGATAACCGAAACGGCAGAAATCGCGGGGCGACACGGCGAGCCTGCCCGGTCTGTCCTGAGGACCGAAGGCATAGAAGGTAGGAGAATCCTCACATTGAAGTTTTTCGGTCAGACGTGGCAAAAGAATGTGTCCGTCGTAACCATCGGGCGGCACTTTGTAAATTTGCTGGAAAAGAATCTCAACAAAAAGCGCCGTCTGCCAGTCGTTGTAATCGAAAGCGGTACCCGGTGTTTCCCTCACTCCGTAGCAGGAGGTTTGTGTGGCAAAATGTCGCATCAGAATGCCCCGGTCTTTATAGCCCAGTTCGGCGTTGATCTCCGCCAGACAGGGCTTGTAGTGATGAGCAGGCATATCAAGGCCCTCTAAAAGCCCTTCCTCCAGAGCCAGAAAAAGGAAAAAACTGATCCAGGGCTTACATGCCGATGCTACATCACCCCGCCGGGTCGGATCGCCCCACCGGTATACCATGCGCCCGTGGCGGATCACACAACCGTCCCCCTCCATATAAGCGGCGAGCTTGTCCAGCGCATCGCGCTCCAGGCCCATTGCCTCCGGAGATGCTTCTTCCCAGTGTTCGCGCGGATAGGGCGTGCTCTGCGCTGACAGTGGACCTAGAGACGGAAGACATAAAAGAGCAGAAGCAAAGAAGAAAAGCAGAAGTCGAGGCAAGGGCATCATAGCCATGTTCTCCCTAGGACAAAAATACGCACAAAGAAGAGTGTAGCATGAAAGCCGGAAGGAGAAGAACCGGCGAAATCTTTTTGAGCGCATGGACTTACACCTTCTCGGGAAAGGTCAGCCGCCGGAAATGGTGTCTGCCGGGTGAGAAAGCGGATTTTCTGGGGGGATGGAGGAAAAGAGCGTGCCGTTATATCTGTTGTGCATTTTCCGGCGCTCTCCAGACTTCAATAAGGCGCAGCAGCAGCAAAAAGAAACCCCGGCCGTGACAACGTCATGACCGGGGCAGGATTGATCGTGTGGAAAACCACTTATGCGTTCGGTGTATAGCAGGTAATGATTTTCATGTAATTGGCGCGTTCAAAGGCTGCCGGGTTCGGGCAGTTGCGCTGGCTGAGACTGCCCTGCATCTGAGCGATGGATTCATACTCATGGGCTTCCATCCACTGTGTCATCTCGGCAAGCACCGTATTGATGTGGTCAATTCCCTTACGGAGAATGGCGGAGGTCATCATTGCGACTTTCGCTCCTGCCATCATTGCTTTGAGCGCATCTGTTCCGGTGTGCACGCCGCCTGTGATCGCCATATCCGCCTGAATGCGGCTGTACAGAATAGCTACCCAACGCAATGCCAGGCGCAATTCCCAGGAAGAGCTGAGGGTGAGGTCGGGCTTAACCTCAAGGTTATCCAGATCAAGGTCAGGCTGATAAAAGCGATTGAACATAACCAGTCCGTCGGCACCTGCCTGATCCAGTTTCTGCACCATATTGGCGGTGGAGCTGAAATAGGGCCCGATCTTGACGGCAACAGGAATGGTGATCGCTTTTTTGACTTCCCGCATGAGATCCAGATACAGATTTTCAACGTGCGGGCCATCCTGTTCGGGGTTGGTAGGAATATAGTACACATTCAGTTCGAGGGCATCAGCGCCTGCCTGCTCGATCTTGGTGGCTATATCCTGCCAGCCGCCGACGCTCACGCCGTTGAGGCTGCCGATCACAGGAATGTTCACCATTTCTTTTGCCTTCCGGATATGCTCCAGATAGGAATCAGGACCCATCTTATAATCCTGCTCCTCAGGGAAGAAAGTGAGCGCTTCGGAAAAGCTCATTGTTCCCTGCTGCAGGTTTTCGTTGAGATCTTCGCTCATGAAGGTAATCTGCTCTTCAAAGAGGGAATGCATGACGATGGCGGCTGCTCCGGCATCCTCCATCTTTTTCATGTTGTCCAAATTTTCCGTAAGGGGAGACGGGGACACAACGATGGGATTTTTCAGTTCCATGCCCAGGTAATTTGTACGCAGATCCATGTATCTTTTCCTCCTCCGTGTCACGCCCGGGGCGTGCCGGATTTGCAGGTTTGGGTTTTTATACTCAACTGTACCGACAAAAGCACCGGCAGCTTATTCAACCGCGGTCTCGTTTTCGGAACCAAACTCCATCTTCGCAAGATAGCTGTAGAGGCGCCATCTGGCAGCCACGTCCTCTTTTGCCCCTTCCAGAAGGGAAGCCGCAAGTTCGGGCTGGCTGAGCGTCAGCATCTTATAGCGTGTTTCATTATAAATGTATTTGTCAAGATCCAGCGCCGGCTCTTTGCAGTCGAGCTGGAAGGGATTCTTGCCTTCCGCTTTCAGTGCAGGATTGAAGCGGTACAAGGGCCAGTGACCGGACTGGACAGCATTTTTCTGTTGTTCGAGACCCATCACCAGATTGTAGCCGTGAGCAATACAGTGACTGTAGGCGATGACTATGGAAGGTCCTTCATAGGCTTCAGCTTCGAGAATGGCACGGATTGTATGGGAATCATTGGCACCCATGGCAATCTGCGCAACATAAACGTTGCCGTAAGTCATGGCAATAAGTCCCAGATCTTTTTTGGAGCCGGGCTTTCCGCCTGCCGCAAACTTGGCGACGGCACCGCGCGGCGTGGCTTTGGAGCATTGCCCGCCCGTATTCGAATACACTTCCGTATCCATCACAAGCAGGTTGATGTCTTTGCCGGAAGCAATAACATGATCCAGACCGCCATAGCCGATGTCATACGCCCAGCCGTCACCGCCCATGGACCACACCGTCTTCCGCACCAGGAAATCCGCCACATGGGCAAGCACTTTGGCTTCATCAGTGCCGATGGCCGCCAGTTTTTCCTTCAGTGCTGCAACCCGTTCGCGCTGCGCCTGAATGCCTGCTTCGGTTTTCTGTTCAGCGCCGAGAAGTTCAGCAGCCAGGGTTCCGCCGATCTGGCTTTCCAGCCGTTTGACCAGTTCTTCAGCAAATTCTTTCTGTTTGTCAATGGTCACACGCATCCCGAGCCCGAACTCCGCTGCATCTTCAAAGAGGGAGTTGTTCCACGCCGGGCCGCGTCCGTCCGCATTAAAAGCCCAGGGCGTGGTCGGCAGATTACCGCCGTAAATGGAAGAGCAGCCCGTGGCATTGGCGACATACAGGCGATCGCCGAAGAGCTGGGAAATCAGCTTCACATAGGGTGTTTCGCCGCAGCCTGCACAGGCACCGCTGAATTCAAAAAGCGGCCGCAGCAGCTGAACATCTTTTACGAGATTCATCTTGACGGCACCACGATCCACTTCGGGCAGTGACAGGAAGTAATTCCAGCGTTCTCTCTCCCGGTCACGGATGGGCGCCTGTTCCACCATATTGATCGCCCGCAGCTTGGGCTGCTGTTTATTTTTCACTGGACACGCCTGGACACAGAGCGCACAGCCTGTGCAGTCTTCCGGGGCAATCTGCATGATATAGCGGTTATCGGCGAATTCTTTCCATTTGGCGCGCGCCGACTTAAAGCCTTCAGGCGCATCCGCCAGGGTTTCTTCTTCCACAATTTTGGCGCGAATTACGCCGTGGGGACACACGAGAGCGCACTTACCGCACTGGATACAGATCTCTTCGTCCCACTCGGGAATTTCAAGGGCAATGTTCCGCTTTTCCCACTGGGTCGTCCCTGTGGGGAAGGTACCATCTACGGGCATTTTGCTTACCGGAAGGGTCTCGCCGCTTTCCGCCAGAATGGCAGCGGTGAATTCATGCAAAAATTCCGGAGCATGGGCGGGCACTGCGGGGCGGATATCGAAGGTGCTGGTTACGGTGCCGGGCACTTTCACTTCATGCAGATGTTCCACTGCCATATCCACAGCGGCCCAGTTCTTCTGAACAATGGTGTCGCCCCGCTTGCCATAGGTGTTTTTAATGGAGGTTTTAATCGCTTCAATGGCAGCCGCCTGCGGCATCACACCACTGATATAGAAGAAGCAGGTCTGCATGACGGTATTGATACGTCCGCCCATACCGGCCGCTTTTGCCACTTCGAAGCCGTTAATAATGAAGAATTTAAGTTTCTTCTCAATAATCTGCCGCTGGGCTGTTTTCGGCAGATGATCCCAGACCTCATCCGGTCCGTAGATGCTGTTCAGCAGGAATACAGCGCCTTCATCGGCGCAGCGCAGCACATCAAATTTCTCCATGAAAGAAAACTGATGGCAGGCGACAAAGTTCGCACGGGTAATCAGATAGGTGCTCCGGATGGGCTTGGGCCCGAAACGCAGGTGAGATGTGGTCATGGACCCGGACTTGCGCGAGTCATACACAAAATAGCCCTGCGCATAGAAACCTGCGTCTTCACCAAGAATTTTGATGGAGTTTTTATTGGCGCCCACAGTGCCGTCCGCACCCAGACCGTAGAAGAGCGCACGGGTGGTTTCCGGCGACTCCGTGGAGAAGGAGGGATCATAGGAAATACTGGTATGGGAAACATCGTCGTTAATACCGACAGTAAAGCGCCGTTTCGGCTCCTCTTTGCGCATCTCGTCAAAAATACTCTTGATCATGGCAGGAGTAAATTCGCGGGAGGAAAGACCATAACGACCGCCGATAATGCGGGGCAGCACTGCGAAGGGAGAGTTGCCGTTGATCGTAGCTTCCGTAACAGCAGTGGCAACATCCATGAACAGAGGTTCGCCTGCGGCTCCGGGCTCTTTGGTCCTGTCAAGAACGCCGATCACTTTCGTTGTTTTCGGGAAGGCAGCAAGAAGGGCGGCTGCGGAGAACGGACGATAGAGACGCACAATAACGGCACCGATTTTCTCGCCTTTCTGCACGAGATAATCAATGGTTTCCGCTGCCGCTTCCGCTCCGGAACCCATAAGCACAATCACCCGCTCCGCATCTGGAGCACCGATATAATCAAAAAGGTGATACTGACGGCCGACTACGGCAGCAAATTTATCCATGGTCTGCTGCACAATGGCGGGGCAGGCTTCATAAAAAGGATTGCAGGCCTCGCGGGCGGTAAAGAACACGTCGGGGTTCTGGGCAGTACCGCGGAGCACGGGACGATCCGGCGACATTGCGCGCATGCGGTGGGCAAAGACCAGTTGGTCATCAATCATGGCACGCATGTCGGCAGGCTGCAGCACTTCAATTTTGTTTTCTTCGTGGGATGTACGGAAACCGTCGAAGTAGTGCATGAAGGGTATCCGGGCTGCCAGGGTGGCTGCATGGGCAATCAGCGCCATGTCCTGGGCTTCCTGGACGGAACCGGAGGCAAGCATACCGAATCCGGTGCTGCGGGCGGACATGACGTCACTGTGATCGCCGAAAATGGACAGCGCATGGGTCGCCAGGGTACGGGCACTTATATGAAATACGGCAGGGGTCAGCTCGCCTGCGATTTTAAACATGCTCGGAATCATGAGCAGCAGACCCTGCGATGCCGTGAAAGTAGTTGTCAGGGATCCTGTCTGCAGTGCGCCATGAACGGCTGCGGCAGCGCCGCCCTCGCTCTGCATTTCAACTACAGTAGGCACCGTTCCCCAAATATTGGGCCTGCCTTCAGACATCCACTGATCCGCCCATTCTCCCATGTTCGAAGAAGGGGTAATCGGGTAAATGGCTGCCACTTCGCTTACCTGGTAAGCTACATTTGCAACCGCTTCATTACCGTCCATGGTACGCATCGGTCTGGTCATGTTTTTAACTCCAATCTGTAGGTCGTAGCACTGCATTGATCAGGTATCAAGAGGTTTGCCCGCTTTTTTCTGCAAAAGAGGAATTATTTTCCCCTGATCAGCAGAAAAGCCCCCATATCGATCTGCTTTTTTGCAAAGCAGATCAGGGGCACCTGTCAGGTTGCGGGAATACGCATATTATGCTGTTTATTCTCCGCATAAGCAAGGACAGGTCTAATCATTCGTTAAGCATAGTAAACAAGAAAAGAGTTAATTTTAGAGACGTGGCGCATCGGAGAAAAAACTAAAAGGAGGCGAGGGAGTCGCCACTGGAGATTTCGTTTTCCTCCCCTTCTGCCTGAAGGCCGACCTCCGTGACGTCGTCATTTTCAGGTGCTTCCATGTCTTCTCTGGCGATATTCGACGGCTCCCGGCCCGTCACTTTGCCATACAAGGTATCCCCCAGCCCGTACAGGACATAGAGGCATGCCAGCGGAAACAGCACAAGAGACACGCTTTTGACCATGGCGTAATGAATGATCCCAATAAAAAACGCTGTTATAGCGAGCGCCTGAAATGCATGACGCGGTTTGAAAAGAAATGTCTTCAGCCTGTTTTTGGGATACTGCACGGAGCTGACCATCAGGAAAGCGAGAAAAACGGAAGTCGGTCCCAGAGCGACATAGGCAAGTGATCCCAGCGCATGAGCATTGAGGCTTTTCTCAAAATATAAAAGGAAGAGTACAAAAGCCGCAAGGGTACCTCCAGCTGCCGGAGACGGCAGCCCGATAAAGAAATCCGAACGCCCGGCATGCCAGGTATTGAAGCGTGCCAGCCTCAATGCCGCACAGATAACAAAAATGATAGCCATGTACGATCCTGTCATACCGACAATAGATTCCGTTCGGGGCGACAGGGGGAGATGTGCATCGGGCGGCAGATACGCCATGAACACGAGCACAGCAGGGGCGACACCAAAGGAAACCATATCGCAGAGACTGTCCAGTTCCTTGCCGAAGTCGGACACACTGTGCGTGAGCCGTGCAACAAATCCGTCAAAGGTATCGAAGAGAATTGCCAGCAGGATACATGTTGCCGCCCACTGAAATTCCTGACCGATGCTTGCCAGTATGCTGGTCGTGCCCATGTACAGATTCATGGTAGTCAGAATGCTTGCCACCACATTAATGCGGAGAAAGCGGCGGGGAGTGCGATTTTTCTGAAAAAGTGAAGGAGTCATTGGAATTTCGCCAACGGCGTCTCGCCGGATTTGATTTTTTGCTGGAGAGAAACCAGCACTTCTGTTTCGGGCGGAAGATACACTTCCACACGGGAGCCGAACTTAATCATGCCGAATTTTTCGCCGCGTGTCAATGATTTGCCCGGCTGCGCACGGCAGACAATGCGACGTGCAATGGCTCCGGAAATCTGCCGCACCGTCACGGAACCATGCGGTGTGTCAAGCCACAGAGCATTGGATTCGTTGATCTTGCTCGCTTCTTTTTTCATGGCATTTATATAAGCGCCGGGTGCATAACGGACATCCCGCACTGTACAGTCGAAAGGTGCCCGGTTAACATGCACATTAAAGACAGACATAAAAATGGACACACGCCGGCACGGCCCGTCGTAGTGCGGTGATTCTTCCAGATCCTCTATGGCGACCACAGTACCATCGGCAGGAGAAATGAGCGTGGAAGAATCCGCATCACTTTGCCTCGGGAGATCGCGAAAGAAGAAAAGAACAAAAAAAGCGGCAAACCAGAAAGGAAGCGCCGCCCACTGCCAGTGCAGCCGCCACAGGACAACCGTTGCGGCAAGTGCGAGGATAAAAAGCGGAAGATAGTAACGCAGACCTTCCTGCCATCCGCTGAAGGGAGCATCCATGACAATAATTTCCTTTCACGGCACAGCACAGCCGCCAGTAAATCAGAATTCCGTCTAGCCTTTCAGCAGCCCCTGATCTTTCAGGCTTACAAAAGAGCCGTCACCGATGATGATATGATCAAGAAAGCGTATGCCCAGCAATTCCGCGCCTTTGCAGAGCTTTTGGGAAATCTGTATATCCGCCTGGCTGGGCTGTGCATTGCCGCTCGGATGGTTATGCACAATAATCATTGCGGAAGCACGGTTCCGCACCAGTGTGCAGAAAATATCACGGGGATGCGCACTTGTTCCGTCCAGACCGCCCATACTGATGTCATGGCGGGCAAGCACTTCGTTCTTGGTGGACATTTCCAGACAAATCAGCCGTTCCGTCTCGTAGGTCCGGAATTCCGGCATGAGCATATCGGCTACATCCTTCGCACTTTGAATACAGGTGCCGGGATGCCGCTTATATTCAGCCATGCGTTTTCCCAGCTCAAAGGCCGCTTTAATTGCGATTGCCTGTTCTTTTCGGATGCCTGATACATACTGTATTTCGCTCACCGTTGCATTGCCCATACGCTGCAGAATAGAAAAGGAGTCCAGAAGCAGTCTTGCCTGTTCCAGCGCCTTTTGCTCATCGCTTCCGCCGCTCAGAATCACAGCGAGCAGCTCGGCATCAGTTAATGCTGCGGCTCCCACTTTTTCCAGGCGCTCACGGGGCAGCCCTTCGACATCAATGGCTGGTCTGTCTGAGGGCATTATCGTATCATTTGTTTTCATAAAAGGCTCTGCAGTTGCTTTCCCGAAAGATTTCTGCCAGTCCGTACATCAGATATTGCCTTTTTTTATTGCTTCAGCAAGATGCCGTGCAAATTCCGCAACAGTCCGGAGCATATCAGGTGCACCCGCCTTTTGTGCTATCAGACGGACAATTGCGGAGCCGACCACAACGCCTTCGGCTGCTCCGGCTACTTCATGCGCCTGCTCCGGCGTGGAAATGCCGAAACCCACTGCCACCGGTTTGCCGCATTGCTCCCGAACCCGTGCGACTGCTGCCGCCAGCCCGGTGCTGAGTGCTGCCTGCTCGCCTGTTACACCCAGTCTGGATATGTAATAAACAAAGCTGCCCGTAGCACTGCCTATAAATTGCAGCCGGGCATCGGTGCTTGTTGGCGCTGCAAGAAAAATTGATTCGAGATTGTTCGCTTTGAGCGCATTCCGGTAGTCTTCCGCATCATCAGGCGGCAGATCCACACACAGCACGCCGTCTGCACCTGCCGCCGCCGCATCACGGGCGAAACGCTCCACGCCGTAGCTTAAAATGGGATTCAAGTAGCTGAAAAGCATCAGAGGCACATCACTTCTTTTCCGGATGCGTTCAACAGAAGCCAGAATTTTCCTGAGCGTAACTCCTTGTGCCAGTGCCCGCAAAGAAGCCTCCTGAATCACAATGCCGTCGCCTACGGGATCGGAATAGGGCACACCGTATTCAATGATATCCGCCCCCTGTTCTGCCAGCGTCACCGCAATATCTTCGCTTCCGGACAAATCAGGATCGCCGCCCGTGATAAAAGGAATGAATGCCGCCGCCTGCTGCTCTTTCAGTGCCGCCAAGCGCTGTGCTATTCTGTTCATATCACGCCTCCTCCCCGGCGAGAATAAAACGCGCCGCCTGCTCAACATCTTTATCGCCCCTGCCGGACATATTCATAACAATGATTTTTTCCGGAGATAATGCCGGAGCCTGCTTAATCACTTCCGCAACCGCATGAGCGCTTTCCAGTGCCGGAAGAATTCCTTCGAGGCGGCTGCACAATTGAAACGCATCCAATGCCTCCTGATCGCTCACATGGGTATAATGAACCCTGCCACTATCATGCAGCCAGGCATGCTCCGGTCCGACGCTGGCATAATCCAGTCCGGCGGACACACTGTGCGTCCTGCCTATCAGACCGTTCTCATCCTGAAGCACATAACTCATAGCCCCCTGAAGCATTCCCGGCGTTCCTCCGGCAAAGCGTGCGGCATGCATGCCCGGCACAAGAGAGATTCCCCCCGCTTCCACACCGATCAGGCGTACATCCTCTTCTTTTAAAAACGGATGAAACAGCCCCAGCGCGTTGGAACCACCGCCAACACAGGCAATCATCATATCGGGCAAACGCCCCTCGGCTTTCAGAATCTGCTCATGTGCTTCTTTTCCGATAATGGATTGAAATTCGCGGCAAATCAGAGGGAAAGGATGAGGCCCGTGCACTGTACCCAGCACATAATGCGTACGCTCCACCTGAGCAGCCCAGTCGCGCAGCGCTTCGTTGATGGCATCTTTCAGTGTCCGGGATCCTGAAGTGACAGGAATCACCCGCGTTCCCATCAGCTGCATGCGGAACACATTCAAACGCTGCCGCTCCATATCTTCCGCACCCATGTAGACATCGCACTGAAGCCCGAGCAGCGCTGCGGCGGTGGCAGTGGCGACACCGTGCTGCCCTGCCCCTGTTTCCGCAATGACCCGCGGCTTCCCCATGCTTCTCGCCAGGAGGCACTGACCGAGGGCATTATTAATTTTATGGGCACCCGTATGCGCAAGATCTTCCCGCTTGAAATAAATGCGGGCACCGCCCAGGTGTCGGGTCAGCCTCCCGGCAAAATAAAGCGGCGTCGGCCGCCCCACATACTGCTGCTGGAGCTGTGTAAGTTCTTTCTGAAAAGCGGCATCCTGCCGGGCATTCAAAAACGCCTCTTCCAACTGATCCAGTGCGTACATCAGCGTTTCCGGCACATATTTCCCGCCGAAAACGCCATATCTGCCCCGGGCATCAGGCATGGGCGGCTGCTCTTGCCGCTTTGATAAACTGACGGATTCGTTCATGATCCTTCTTTCCCGGTGATGCTTCAAGAGATCCTGAAGCGTCGACCGCATAAGGGCGCACTGCCCTGACGGCATCACCCACATTTTCCGGCGTCAACCCGCCGGCGAGTATCAGCTTTTTAAATGCTGCAATCTGCTTTGCCATTGCCCAGTCGCCTGTAACACCTGTACCGCCCCGGTCTCCGGGCACCCAGCTGTCGAGAAGGCAGCAGTCTCCGGGCCAGGTTCTGAGCAGATCCGCTGTGAACCCGGGGCCCGGGCGAAAGGCCTTAAAGGCATATCTGCCGAGATGACGGCATATCTCCGGAGATTCTTCTCCGTGCAACTGCAACATATCGAAGACCTTCAGCAGCTGCTTCAGTCTCTCTTCGGTCTCATTGACCACAACGGCAACTGTTGTAATAAAAGGCGGCAGTTTTCCGATAATGGCAGCGGCGGCTTCCGGCTCAATATAACGACTGCGCTTTTTTGCTTCCGGTGCCAGCACAAAGCCCAGTGCATCGGCACCGCCTTCACACGCCGCCAGCGCATCTTCCAGAGTTGTAATGCCGCAGATTTTAATCCTCAGGGTCATGGAGCAGCGATTCCAGTTTTTCGCGAATATTGCGGCTTGTGAGGAGAGACTCACCAACCAGTATGGCATCCACACCCGACGCCTCCAGAAGTTTGACTTCCTTCCGGGTTTTAATGCCGCTTTCACTCACCAGAATATTGCCGCCGGGCACCAGACTTTTCATACGGAACGTCGTCTCAATATCCACTTCCAGTGTGTCAAGATCCCGGTTATTGATGCCGATAATCGACGCACCGGCATCCAGCGCCCGCTTCACTTCCTCCTCATTGTGCGTTTCCACCAGTGCCGCCATCCCCAGCCCCTCTATCTCCGAGAGAAAGGAACGCAGCGCATTGTCTGTAAGAATCCGGACAATAAGCAGCACCGCCGCTGCACCTGCAGCCCGGGCCTCATAAATCTGATAGGGATCGATAATGAACTCTTTGCACAGGCAGGGCAGCCCTGTATGATTGCCGACTTTGCTCAGATCCGCCAGCGAGCCGCCAAAATATTTATTGTCGACGAGAATAGAGAGCGCCCTTGCGCCTGCCTGCTCGTACACCACCGCAATCTCCACAGCATCCACCCCGGGCAGGATATCTCCCCGGGAGGGGGATCTGCGTTTTATTTCTGCAATCACGCTGATACCGGGCTTGCGCAGGGCGGCACGAAAGTCCGGCGGCGCCGGCATACCGGCAAACTGCTCTTCCAGCTCCCGCAGGGATGTAGCTGTTTTGCGCAGCAGGATCTCTTCTTTTTTATGATTGACAATTTCATCAAGAATCATGGCAGTCTGTACTTTTCCTGTTTTCCCGAAGCGATGTGAATCTGTGTCCGGAGTGGAGGGTTAAGACGTAACGGTGCGCCTTGTGTGCTCTCGTTATAATACTGGAATATGACTTTCGCTTCAACCGTTCATGATGATTCGTCCGAAAGCAGCTCCGGTTATTTCATGGGTTTCTGGGGAAGCGGCTGAAGTCGGGATCTCTTTTTTCAAGAAAGGCGTTTCGCCCCTCCTGCCCTTCTTCCGAGCGATAAAAGAGGCTGGTGGCGTTTCCTGCAAGTTCCATCAGTCCCGCCTGACCGTCTTCATCCGCATTCATTGCCGCTTTGATAAAGCGTAAAGCCGTCGGAGAATTGCGCATAATCTCACGGCACCACTGCACCGTCTCTTTTTCCAGTTCCGCCAGCGGAACCACTGTGTTCACAAGCCCCATCTCCAACGCCTGCTGTGCGTTGTACTGGCGGCAGAGGAACCAGATTTCCCGGGCTTTTTTCTGACCCACCATGCGGGCAAGATGTGCCGACCCGTACCCGGCATCAAAAGAACCGACCCTCGGACCGGTCTGACCGAAGACGGCGTTGTCTGCGGCAATGGTCAGATCACAGACCATGGCAAGGATATTTCCGCCGCCTATCGCATAGCCGGCAACCATGGCAATGACAGGCTTCGGGCAGGTGCGGATTTGCCGATGCAGATCCAGCACGTTCAGCCGTTCCTGATTGGAAGCACCATCAACATACCCTGCCTCTCCCCTTATTTTCTGATCGCCGCCGCTGCAAAAGGCACGCTCGCCCATACCGGTCAGGATAATCACACCCACAGACGAATCAAAGCGCGCGTCCCGGAGGGCGTCACTGAGTTCATCATTAGTCAGAGGCGTGAAAGCATTGTGCCGATGGGGCCGGTTAATTGTGATTTTGGCTATTCCTTCCGCTTTCGCATAAAGAATTTCCTGATAAGTGCCTGCCGGCTGCCAGTGAATGATGGAAGTCATGACATATTCCTATTAGTGCATAAACGCACGTTTTAGACGGCGCGCAGGGTGCGCACCAAGCGAAAGAGACTGGTCATAGTAACGCTGCCCCGGCTCCGGTTGTTTCAGCACGACACCATACCACCAGGCGAGATTATAGCAGAGAGGAAGATAATCGGGTGCCGTTGCAAGCGCGCTTTCTGCAAGAGACAGCGCCTGCTCACGGGCGCCGGTGTGAAACAATGCGAGCACCAGCCCGTTTGCAATGGCAGGATCTTCAGGCGCCAAAGCCCGGGCACGCCGGAAATAGGAGAGGCTTGCCTCATATTTACCGTCAAGAAAAGCGTTGGTTCCCAAAAGCGCATAACCGCCGGCACTTTCACCGGCGCCCAGATCACACAAAAAGGCTTCTGCGAGCTGCGCCGCCGCCAATTCAAAAGCACGGCGCAGCGCTTCCCCATCATTTCGAAGCCATTGTTCCACGGCATCCCGATCGGAGCTGAACCGCGGCGACATCAGGTTTGGACTAAGCCGTTCCATCGGATCCCGCCAGCGCCTTCCTTCATACAGGTCAAGGGTATAGGCAGTGATATCATTGCGCCATAAACGATTCCCCGTTTTGAGATCAATCAGCTCGCCCTTCAGCCTGATCGCCAGCAACCCCTCGGCTCCGTAAATGCCATAGAGACTTTCAAGATCCAGCACCGCATCGAAACCGCGCTTCTGCAGCCCCTGCAGCCGGGCTTTTCTTGCCGCCTGAATACTGTGAAATCCGGCGGTCGAGCCGGGCGCACCGATCGCTTTTGCCGGAGAAGGGAACACCTGTTCCAGTGCAGCTGTGAGCCGGTCGGCAAGGACTTTACCGAAGTCATATTCGCCGAGCACTTCTTCAATACGCCGTGCATAGTGCCCGTCCTGCAGGGCACTGATACCGGCACCCAGCACTGCAGTCATCGTGCCCCCGATCTGCAGGGTCTGCCGTACAGGCGACACGGCAACCGTTATCTTTTCCTGAGGGATACTGAGACTGACAGCAGGCCGCTCATACTGCTGAAGAATATCTGAGTGTGCCAGAGGGCGCCGGGCGGAACATCCTGACACCAGGAGCACTGTTGCTGCCATCAGAAGAAAACAGTTTTTTTTCACGATTATTTTTTCCCTGAATGTTTTGCAGAAATCGAAAGTATCTGGTGCCGGGATCAGCGTAAAAGCCGCCAACGGCACGAAAAAAGATGCTGCAAATGAGTGTTTTTACAGGGAATTATAGCACAGGCGCAACAATACGCCTATGCCGTGGCGCCAGCCCCCGGATATGATCAGAAGAATCAGTGTATTCTCCTTTGTACCGCCCGGAGAAAAAAGGAACGATTTCAGGTTTTAAAAATCAGACGACAGGCGGTTCCTGATCAGAGGTCTTTGCATACCGAACCAGAGTGCGGGCAAGTTCCTCAATCAGAATAGGCTTGGACAGAATGGCAACAAAGCCAACCTCCTTCGCCTCTCCGTCACTTACATCCATGCGATAACCGCTGAGCAGAACAGAAGGCAGATCCGGTTTGAACGCTCGCAGTCTTTTAGCCAGCTCTATACCGTTCATTTTAGGCATCATATAATCCAGTACCGCAATATCAATGGCTGCCGGATCCTGCTCCATAAATGCCAGCGCACTGGCACTGTCCGAAAATATCTTGACCTGGAATCCGTAACTTTCCAGGCCTACCACCATCATTTCCACAATATCCTGAAGATCATCCACAACCAGGACGGAAATTCCTTTCCCATCCGGCTTTGACTCAACTGCAAAAGCAGGTTTAAGAGGGCGCATCTTTTCTTCAGGCCAGAAAATTTCTATCGTAGTGCCCGCACCCGGTGAACTGTACAGCCTGATGCCTCCGCCAACGCGCTTCACACTCCCATGCACAGTAGAAAGACCGAGTCCCATCCCTTCGCCCACATCTTTAGTGCTGTAAAAAGGATCAAAGGCGTGTTCCGCCACCTGCGGATCCATACCACGCCCTGTGTCGGACACTGTAAACCGCAAATATCTTCCCGAAGGTAAATTGCCGGTCAGGGTAGGCGTCACTTCCTCCAGATCAATGAGATCCAGTGAAATATCTATGCTGCCGCCGTCAGGCTGAAGGGCATGCTGCGAATTTTCAAGAAGATTAACGACAATCTGCTGCAGTTCATTGGGGTCCACCAGTGCAAGTGCATTCAAAGCATTTATGTTCTCGTGAATGGTGATGTTTGTAGGGAAGCAGGAACGCATGACCTTGATAGATTCCTGAAGTAAAGGTCCCACTTTTACCACTTCCGCTTCCTTGGAATTTTGTCTCGCAAATGTCAATATCTGTTTGATCAGTTTCGAGGAGGTCTGAGCTGTCCGCATAACCACTCCTATGCTTTCCCGCGCAGGTTCATCTGCAGCCATTAATTCCAGTGCCAGTTCGCTCCGCCCCAGAATGATGGTCAAGGCATTATTCAGATTATGAGCAATGCCGCCCGCAAGAAGGCCCAGATTTTTCATCTTCTGAATCTGAATCAGGTGCTGCTCCATTTGCTGTTCCTGAGAAACATCGCGCTTAACAGCCACATAGTGGGTGATGTGCCCCTGCTCATCAGTTATGGGCGAAATTGTTGCCTTTTCTTCATAAGAAGAACCGTCTTTACGCTTATTTAAAAATATGCCTCGCCATACCTGACCCTGCTGCAACGTACGCCACATCTCACGAAAGGATACTTTAGTCTGCGACTGATCCCCCAAAAAAGAAGACGGTCGGTTTTTTGTTTCCTGTGCTGTGTACCCGGTCATGATTTCGAAGGCGGGATTGACGTATTTAATCTCTCCTTCCGTGTCGGTAATCATAATGCTTTCCGCTGTATTGGATACAGCCGCTTCCAGAAGACGCAGTTCCTCTTCCGCACGCAATTTCTCGGTAATATCCAGCGCCAGCGTACAAATATGGCTGATCTCTCCGGAGTACACCACCACAGGATACATCGTACATTCATAGACTCGATCCCGGTGTTTTCCCTTAAAGAACTGCATTTCGCCTGAAGCAGCCACCTCCTCAGCACAGTTTTTTCCCTGCAGAAAAAGATGAAATGGAAGCACATCACGCAAATGCCTGGACTTCAGATCCGTTTCCCCTTTGCCGAAAAGCCTTACAAACGTATCGTTGCACTCCAGAAGAACACCGTCCACAGTCGTAAAAAAGATGGGAGAAGAAATGGAGTTCAGCAGAACAGTCAATTGCGTTTCGTTTTTTCGGGCGTTTTCCTCCAGACGTTGAAGCTGATGAATCTGATAGATGAGTACCGTATTCTGGCTTTCAAGCGTTTTATTGGCAAGGTCCGAATCAAGCAGTGCGCGAACCAGCCCGATCAGCAGCGACAAACAACTCGAAACAAGCAGTACATTGGAAATATAAAGGTCTACGGGCTGGGAAGTTCCTAGAAATGTCCCAATTGCTTGCCAGCGGTAGGACTGGAGAATATCAAAGGAACGATACACAATGAACAAGCCACTGGCAACATAGACCCAGTATCGCGCGTTCACTGTAATTCGAAGCCTGTATGCCAGTTTTATCAGACCGGCAGCGATTAACGTCGCGGCAAAAAAACCGATACAGCTGTTAATAAGAAACAACTGGGAAGGGGAAATAAACGAAAAAAAAAGCACGAAAGGCTTCTCCGATGAGTACATGGCCGAACGAATCAGAAGCGCTGAAATGGAAAGGAGCAGTTCCAGAAACATGCCGCTGCCCAGCATCAGCCCGTCCCTGTTCAGGAAGTACTTCAGCCACCCGCTCCTGACAGGATGTGTACTTTCTTTTGCCATAACCCGATCCTTTCCTGCCGACGATTCTCAGCCAGGCTGAGATACAACTTATCGACCTATTGAAAACAACATCTGTATTTTCTTATTTCATTATTCACGTTAATTAGTTTACTGATATTATAACACATATACCAAATGTCTATATCATATTTATTATTTTCTTTGCGAACACACAACGGTGCGCAGTTGTGAATACTAAGAATTACCCTGTTCCAAACAAAAGGCTAGTGAAGAGATTCAACAAGGGAGCGCATGCCGGAAAGGATCTTTTCCTCCAGTCCCGGCGCCCAGCAGTTGGGCAGTCCGAAAATAATCTGGGACTTGCAGCCTTCGTACCCGCCTTCTTCTCTGATACGCTCGGAAGGAATATAGGACACATAGTCGTTGGCATACCCCATGACAAACAGATCCTGCCCCAGTGACTCTTTCAGGGCAATGGCATATTCCACGACCGGCTCGCCGGAAAGCATGGCAAAGCCCTGCCCGCCCAGTTTCCACGCCTGAAGGGGATAGGGATAGCTGACGGGCAAACTCCCGTTCTTTTCGAGCGATTCGAGAAGTTGGAGACTGCACCTTTGTTCGTACCCGCTTGTCGTCGCCACCTGCTTTTCCAGTTCCTCTTTCTCAGGCGGAGGCAGCATATCCAGCGTGGTTTCACTGTACCCCGTCTTTAGTACCGGATCCAGGCGTTTCATTTCACCTTCCAGCTGTGCAGCCACAGCGGCAGCGAGGGTTTCTCCGTATTGCTGCACAAGCGGAATCTGCCGGCGGGGCAGCGGATTCATGTCTGCACCGCACCCGGCAAAAAACAGCGCCGTTGTTCCGGGATAGCGATCTTCCAGCGCTTTCTGAGCAAAACCGGGATAATCGCCCGACCACAGATACCCATCGAGCACGGTGGCATGACAGGCATAACCGAATAGGACAGCATACAGCTGCCCGTCTTCACCGCTGACTTTCAGCACAGGCACGGCATGATCCTGCGGCCCTTCCAGCGCTGTGAATGAACTCAGCGCCCCTTCCTGATTGTTGCGCCGGTTGACGGCAAAGCGGGCAATGCCATTTCCGCTGTAAAGAATGGCAGGCCGGATGTTTTCGAAGGCTTGTTTTCCCAGATTAATTATTTTGTCAATAAACGCTTCCGTATAACGGTCCAGCTTGCGCGCCTCTTCGTCATCATAAGGATAAATGCACCGAAGAGAATTTCCGACAACCGGCCCGCTGTGACTGTGTGAGGAACTGAACACCATTTCCTTCCGTTCAAGTCCGAGCGCTTTCTGCAATGCAGAAAAAATCTGATCCGACGTTTCCCGCGACACGCCGACCACATCGGCAGTTAAGATCAACCCGCGGTTGCCCTGCTGATCCTGCAGTGCCAGCGCTTTCGCCTTCAGCGGAAGCAGCACACCCTCTGCCGCATGCGTTCGGGACGCATACCCCGCCATCCAGACCGGTTCATCCGGCGTAATATCTGTCGCCGCCACTCCGGCCATCCAACCGCCTGATTGCGCAAAAGTACCTGCGCTGTACGCAACAGTCAGGATGCATACAAAAAGAGGAAATCCGGCAGTTAACAGCTTCTTCATGAAATGCTCCAATCCGTGGTTTAGTCTGGTCATTGTGCTTATTATTGCCACCGGGACAGAGAGATGCAAATACCGCTCAGCGCACAGGCGGGTACAGTGAGAGGTATGCCGCATAGTTCGCCATTACTTTCTGCACATAGTCTCTTGTTTCTGTGAAGGGAATGGCTTCCATAAAATCTTCCGGATCTGCCTGCGGAAAACGGGCGCGCCATTTATCACAATTACCCGGCCCGGCATTATATGATGCCAGCGCATAAATCACATTCCCCTCCGAACACTTCAGCATGCGCTCCAGATAAACAGCGCCCAGGCGAATGGAATTGCCCGGTGACTTCAGATTAGCCGCCTGACTCTGTGAAATACGGCTATCCACCCGGGCAAGCCAGTCGGCTGTCGCCGGCATCAGCTGCATCACGCCCGTGGCGCCGGCGTGAGACATGATGGTGGCGCAAAATACGCTTTCCTGACGCGCTACTGCCAGAATGAGATATGGATCCAGATTCAGTTCCTTGGCAACAGGCACCACAAGATCCCAGTAAGCCCGGGGATAGTCCAGCCGGCGCCTGATCGTTTCAGGTATCCTGCCGGACTCATCCGTATCGGAGCCGGGAAGATACTGGAAGAGTGTGCGCATGAAGCCCGCATCGGCGATGACTGGAAACCACAGTTTTTTTAACGAAGGCGCACTGTTCATAATCAGATCCAGCGCCTCCCAGTCCCCTTCCTCCAACCCATTTCTGCCCAGAAAGTGGATGCGCCGCCAGGCGGGAGTTGATGAAATCAGCGGCTGAAGCAAAGGCGCCTCCGTTTCGTCAGGACAGGGGGCGCCGATTAAAAAAGGCTGTCCCGGTGCGCTCTGAATCCGGGCACCGGTCTGCTTTTCTTCCGGGAAACGCTGTGCGAGAAAATAGCGCGCTCTGTGGGCATGAAAATACTCTATACCTGTCGCAGCCGCCCGTTGTAATCCCTCACGCTCCAGCACTGCATTCCCTGCATCATGAGCCATCCGGGCACATCGGTAATAGCCTTCCGCCGCAAAAGGTGTGTAGGGATGTTCCTCGCCGAGCAGTTCATATAAGGAACGGGCAGCCTCTCTTTTTCCTTCCATCCGGGCTCTGTTGGCTAGATTAAACCGGGATCGGGGAGCACGAACATGCCCCGGACACGCTTCAGTAAGGCGTTTGTACATGCGGTCGGCACCAGCAGTATCCCCTGCCTTTTCAAAGCGTTCGGAAAGCCACCAGTATCCGTCGCCCCCGTCTCTGCCCTCAGGAAAGTGCCGGACGAGCAAAGCGGCAAATTCTTCAGCTGCTGCCGTGTTCCCGGCAAGTGCCTGCTCGCGAAGAACAAGCATCAGCCACACTCTGTATTCGAACTTGCCGGACTCCTGCCGAAGAAGATCTTCAATACGGCGAAGCCGTTCTTCAAAAGGCATTCCTGTGTCCCAGCAGAACTGATCCAGCAGTACCGTCTGCTCCGGCTTTGAAAAAGCACCAGATTCCGGATTTTTCTCCAGATTCCAGCGTTTCCGGGCATCGGTGATATTACCTGATCGAATAAGCCCGTAAATTCCATACAGTCGGTCTTCACCATCGGACGACTGCAGCAGAAACTCAGTGGCTTTTGTTCGCAGCGCCACAAGCAGTGTCGTTTCAGCAATGTGACGATAAAACCGGTATGCCTCTCTCCGGTGTTCCGGAAGTGCCAGACAGTTTTCTGCATGCTGCCAGGCGGCGTCGCTCATAAACCACGGATGAACCGACAAACCCTGAAAAGCCGCTTCAGAAGCCTGACGCGCCTCTTCCCGACGCCCCATTCTGGTAAAGGCATCGGCCTGACGCACTTTTGTCAGACGCACCCAGGGCCCTTCCGGAAAGCGGCTCAGGACACGTTCGTATAACGCAAGCCCTTCTTCTCCTCTGCCGCTCAGCACATACAACTGCCCCAGCCGTGACCAGGCATAGGGCATCAGATCTTCCGAACTCTCCGCGCATTGTTCAAAAAGCCGTCCCGCATCAGCAAAGCGCCCTGCTCTCTGCGCAGCATCGGCATCCAGAAACAGATGCTCTCCTGTGGATACGGCGGCAGATGCCGCACAACAAAGCAGGGTCAGGCACATAAGCATGCAAGTCTTCTCCTTTGGCTTGAGTCGCCGCAATCCTGAATCCTTCTCTGCAACATCAGCGGGAACACATCCTCACCACTCCTCCATCCCGAATGCATTTTCAAAATGCGTCACCACCGGCTTTTCTCCGGGAGGCATCACAATGGCGATTACATCAAAACGATAATAGCAGTCCCCTTCACCATACCGGGAAATATAACGGCGCGCCGCCTCTCTGAGGTGACGGCGTTTGGTCTGTTGAATCGTCTCCTGAGGTGCGGTTGAACTGGCATCACTCCGGGAACGCACTTCGGCAAAAACCACTGTATCCCCTTTTTGCGCCACAATATCCAGTTCAAAGCGATCAAGCCAGAGATTGCGGTGAAGAATAGCGTAACCACGCTTCTTCAGGTGCCGTGCCGCCAGATCCTCCGCAAGCAGCCAGGGCTTACGTTCTTTCCTAAAGAACTGCCACATTTTCTTCCGGCTCCGGGCTCTCAGGAAGCGCGCCGTCGTGGGCAAAGAGACGTATCTCGCCGAAAGAGGCGTATTGCCGCACTCTCAGGCGATGCATCCGGCACATCTCAAGAATGGCGAGAAGAAAACAGACCTGCTCCAGCGGGCTGCGGCATTCCTGACGCAGATCCGACCAGGAAACGCTCTCCCGCATCTCCAGCAGATTTTCCAGCCGTGCGATTTTTTCATCAACAGACGCCTCTTCCAGCGTGACACGGTGCTGTATCTCTCCCATAAGAAAACGGAGCATGCCGCGAATGGATTTCATGAGGTCATACAGGCTGACTTCAAAAGCATCCTCTTCATTTTCGTCGGGAATATAGACCGGTTTGACCCGTCTGCCGAAGCGATCCCCCTGCCTCTCCTCCATGGTGCCCAGAAGATGTGCCAGATCCCTGAATTTTCTGTATTCCAGCAATTTAATGACCAGATCAAGGCGGGGATCTTCTTCTTCCAGATCCTCTTCTTCGTCCTGCTCCATTTCAGCAGGCAGGATCATGCGCGATTTGATCTGAATCAGCGTAGCCGCCAGAATAAGAAAATCGCCGGCAACGTCCAGTTGTTCCGTACGGAGCATGTCAAGAAAACTGAGATATTGCCGGGTTACTTGAAGAATGGGAATATCAAAGATATCTATTTCCTGCTCTTTAATCAGATAAAGAAGCACTTCAAAAGGGCCCTCAAACTGATCCAGCTGCAGGCGCATGGAATCCAGGCTGAAGGCACCGTCATCGGAGCCGGTATCACCTGCCCCGCTATTTTCAACAGATTCAACAGACAAATCAGTCATGAGCTCTCGTTTCCACTGATGTCACGCAAACATTTATTGATCAGAATACTTCTCTCCCGCCCCTTCATCATACCGTTTTAAGCCGGTAAAACACAACCGCCCGGGACACGGCACATTTCGCTCAACATTGATTTTATCGGTGCGGTACAGGTATGTTTATGACGTTTTACTGCAACCAAAGGAATACCCGCCATGCTCTACGCTTTTCTGTTCTGCCTCTCTCCACTGCTGCAAAGTACCGATGCACAAGTTCCCGCCGGATCCGCCTCTTATTCCCGGTCTGTGATGGACTATGGCGCCAAGGGGGACGGCCTTTCGGATAATACCGCCGCCTTTCAGCAGGCACTTAACGAGGCAGCTGCCGCTTCCGGAGGCACCGTTGAAGTACCTGCCGGCCGATTTCGTTTTGAAGCCTCGCTGACGCTTCCCGCCAATGTAACACTTAAGGGCACTTTTCACTATGCGCCTGCCCATGCCGGAATCCGGGATAAAAAAGACTCAGAGCTTCCTGTATTCGGCAGTGTTCTGGAACCCGTGGGCGGCGCAGGCAGTGAAGAGGGCAGCCCTTTTATTACCCTGGAAGGCAGCAGCACACTGCAGGGCTTCTGCATCCACTACCCCGATCAGCTTCCTGATGCGGAAGCTCCCACACCGTACCCCTGGACCATTGCCATGCGTGGCAACAACCCGGCACTGATCGATATGGAACTGCTGAACCCTTATCTGGGCATTGATGCATCCAGGAACCAGCGCGCACTCATCCGTAATATTCACGGTCAGCCCATCCGCACAGGACTCTTCATAGACACCATCTACGACATCGGCAGAGTAGAAAATGTGCACTGGAACCCCTGGTGGACTATCAATACGCCTGTCTACCAATGGCAAAAAGAACACGGCACGGGGTTCCTCTTCGGTAAAACGGACTGGCATTATGTCCTGAATACCTTCTGTTTCGGGTACAACGTGGGCTATCAGTTCATCAAAACGGAAAACGGTGCCACCAACGGCAATTTTCTGGGCATCGGCGCCGACGACTGTCACACCGCCCTGCTGGTGGAAGACAGCGAGCCTATGGGCATTCTCATTACGAACGGTGAATTTGTAGCATTTCGCGGGCCCAACCCGACCATGATCCGGGTGGAAAAAACACACCGGGGCACCGTACGCTTTAATAATTGCGCCTTCTGGGGACCCGGTTGCCGCAATGCCCTCATCGACGGAGTCGGCACAGTCGGCTTCAGCAATTGCACCTTCATGCAGTGGGGTCACCAGCAGAAAGATGACAAATGGGTTCCCGCCGATCTCCCTTCCATCGAAGTGGTGGGTGGCAGTGTGGTACTTTCAGACAACGAGTTTCTGGAAAACAAAGCCCAGATCAAACTGGGAAAAGATGTGGAACGCGCCATTGTTACAGACAATCTGATGAATGGTAAAGTACGCATCGAGTGTGACGCGAAGAAAAATCGCGTCCACATTCACGGCAACCTCGGCTCGCCCGAAGATTCCGGATTCAGAAGGTCGCTTCACAGCAGGAAGGATTTCCGGGCAATGCGGTTAAAAGAAAAATAATATCTTTTCCGGCAGAGCCGGACTCCGAACAGCCGTTTTTTTTTGTTGAAACTCCTCTCTTGACGAGTACTTTCATTAATCACATCTTAAACTGCAGCACAGGTGTCTTATGCCCAAACTCTACACCATACTCCTTTTATGCGCCTCCAATCTTTTCATGACCTATGCCTGGTACGGGCATCTGAAGGACATGAAAGGTCGTTTTCTTCCCTGGGTTATCTTGCTTGCGTGGGGTGTCGCTTTTTTTGAATATTGCCTTCAGGTTCCGGCAAATCGCATCGGGCACACACAATTTTCGCTGGGTCAATTGAAGGTCATGCAGGAGATTATCAGCGTGGGCATTTTTGCGCTTTTCGCGGTGGTCTACATGCGCGAACCGTTGCGCCTCGATTTCCTCTGGGCGTCCCTCTGCCTTGCTGCTGCAGCCTGGTTCATGTTCCGTAATGCGGGAATCGCCGGCTGATCAGATCCATCACCTGATCCGCCATTGCCGCAATACCGGAAGCGGGACAGCATGGAAGCCAGTGAATCCCTTTGTCCGCACGGAACCAAGTCAGCTGTTTTTTCGCATACCGTCTGTGATGCATGCGGGCGGCTTCCACCGCTTCCTCCAGGCTGCTCTCTCCCCGGAGATACGCAGCAATTTCTCTGTAGCCCAGCGCTTTCAGACGGTGAATATCCTTTTCGTAGCCCGACGCAATAAGCCTCTGAGTCTCGTCCACCCATCCGGCATCGATCATCTCCTGCACGCGATGATTGATCCGTGCATACAGCACTTCCCGGTCCCAGTCAGGTGCCACCTGTAATACTTCCCATTTATCCGCCTGGTGCTGATGTGCCTGATGCCACAGAGAAAAGGGGCGCCCCGTCAGCTCATGCACCTCCAGCGCCCGGACAATACGCACCAGATCGTTGGCGCTTGTCAGCTGCGCCGCATAGTCCGGATCGACTTCCTGAAGCTGCGCGTAGAGCGCTTCTGTCCCCTCCTCACGGGCACGCGCACGAAGCCGATCGCGAATGCTCTGATCCCGTGCAGGTCCGGGAAACAGACCATCCTTGAAAGCATTGATATAAAGACCTGAGCCGCCGCAGAGCACGGGCAGCGCATTGCACTGCAGCAGTTTTTCCGCCCGTCGACGTGCAAGCCCTTCATATTTGCCTGCCGCCATATCTTCGTCCGGATTGAGAAAAGAAACGAAATGATGGTGAACCCGTTGCTGCTCCGCTGCTGAAGGAGCGGCACAGCCGATCTCCATGCCCCGATAAAACTGCATGGAGTCAGCAGAAATAATTTCTGTCCGAAGCCGCTCCGCCACTTCGAGTGCCAGAGCAGTCTTGCCCGAACCGGTGGGTCCCACCACAGCAACAGCGCACTTCACTGGATTCTCCTGAAACTGCGTTCCATCTGATAACGTGTCAGCTCCACAATGATGGGACGCCCGTGGGGGCAGGTATAAGGCGGGCGCAGTTTTCGGAATCCGGCAAGGAGGCTGCGCCGCTCTTCTATGCTCAATCGATCGCCTGCCTTGATGGACGCCTTGCAGGCACGCGATGCTGTACGGAGCAATTCATTGCGCACGGACTCAGGATCAAAAAGAGTCTGGCGACCCAAATGATCCAGCAATGCAAAAAGGACATCGGGAACTTTGCTTTCTTCATAGAGCGGACAAACCGCACCTATCTGGAAGGTTGTCTCTCCGAAAGGTTCCACTTCAATACCGATGGACGCAAAGACAGAGCGGTAGGTTTCAAGCAGTGGCACCTGCGCAGGGGTCACCTGGAACACTACAGGCACAGCAATCTGCTGCAAAGGCGGTTCCGGTTTAGCCAGCTGCTCCAGAAGGGCATCATAGTTCAGACGTTCGTGGAGGGCGTGCTGGTCTATGATCAGGAGGCGCTTGTCTTCAGGCACGAGCAGATAGGTGTCAAAGAGCTGCATAGGCGCATCGCCCAGCTGCTCAATTGCTTCAAAATAACCCTGCGGAACCAGGCTTTCAAATTCTTCCTGTCTCGGTGTTTCCAATCCGGTTGCCGGGACAGCAGGCTCCGGTACTACAAGCGGAATTACGGCATCGGGAACATCGTCCGGAGAAGCTGCCTCCGCTTCCGGCGGCGCACAGAAGGGCTCAGCATGCACCCCGGAAGGATATGCTTCGCTGTCTTCCGATCTGTGAGGCGCGGGCGGCTCTTTCCGGAGTGACGGCAATTCCGGGGCAAAATCTGCACGCTCTTTCTCTGATTCTGTCGACACCTCAAAAGCCCGGGATTCTTTCAGGCTCTCTCTATCCGGAAACGGTTCTTTGACAAAGGATTTTCCCGCTGAGCTCTCTTGCTTTTGGTATTTCTCCAGGCAGGTACGCACCACCTGCTGCAGGGCATCATGAGCAAGTTTCTCATCACGAAAACGTATTTCACGCTTCGCCGGATGGATATTCACATCCACCAACCGGGGATTCATATCCACCAGAACAATCCCTACAGGATGCCGCCCCACCGTCAGGAGGCCCTGATAGGCGCGCTGAAAACCGTAGAGCATGGAAGGATTGGAAACAGGCCTCCTGTTAACATAAAAAAGCTGATGTGACCGGCTTGCCCTGTTCAGCTCGGGACTGCCTATCAGTCCGTGAAAAGAAAAACCATCCTGTTCTCCCGTCAAATCAACCATATGCTGCACAAAAGACAAGCCCCAGATCAGAGCAGTGCGATCCCGGAGCGAAGCGTGCTCGGGCACATCGAGAAGGAGACGCTCATTATGAAACAGCTGAAACCCGACCCCGGCACAGGCAAAAGCATGCCGCTGCACCACGTCAATACAATGGTTGAGCTCCGTCGTGATTCCTTTGAGAAATTTGGCGCGAACCGGCGTGTTAAAATAGAGGCGGGCGACCGATATGCGGGTGCCCACAGGCGCTCCTGTGCGGCATACTTCACGCAGGATTCCGCCGTCGATGCGCAGCTGTGTGGCGCTTTCATCTCCTTCCCGGCGGGTAATCAGCAGAAACCGGGATACGGCTGATATGCTCGCCAGTGCCTCGCCACGGAATCCCAGCGAAAGGATGGAGTCCAGATCCTGCGCTTCCCGGATTTTACTGGTGGCATGGCGTTCTACGGCAAGCAGCGCATTCTCTTCAGACATGCCATGTCCGTTATCCTGCACTTCAATCAGCCTGCGGCCTGCCGCCACAAGCCGGACAATAATCCGCGTCGCTCCTGCATCGAGCGCGTTTTCAAGCAGCTCCTTCACTACCGAAGCAGGGCGTTCCACCACCTCACCGGCAGCGATTTTATTGGCGACGGTGTCGGGCAGAATTCGGATCGGGGCTATGTCGGATTTTTCCAGCATGGTCATAATCATACCATAAAAAAGGCCTCTCCTTTTTCAGGAGAAGCCTGTGCATTCAATGGACAAAAAGTGAATACCTGCCTTTTTAGCGCACCGCCAGCTGCTTGCCATAAGCAAAAACAGCCAGATTATCGGCATGCACCCGGGCAGGCAGGTTGGCGCATATGGCCGCTTCCCAGAGAGCATCATCAAAAGAAAGAAATACACTCAGAATGCCGAGAAGCGCTATATTGCAGTTCCGCTCTGTCACCGGCGTGGAATCATCGCTGTCCAGATCGGAAAGCTTGCTTTGCCCTTCTCCCAAAAGCCGGGTCACGCTGATAAAATTACCGCCTTCTTTGAGATGATGGCGGTTATTGTCCTCCTGAGTAGGATGCATCACCAGCACATAATCCGCACAGCCGTCCGGAACCATGGGGCTGTATACCTTCTCACCGAAACGGATATCACTGGTTACCGACCCGCCACGCTGACTCATCCCGTGTATCTCGCCCTGCTTCACATCCAGCCCGGCACGAAATGCCGTTTCCGCAAGAATATTGGCGGCACGGATCACACCCTGACCGCCCAGCCCTGCAATCACAACATTAGTTATACGCGTATCCATGTCAGTCCTTGCTGCTTCGGGTTGCCGCTTCATATTGAGCGAGTTTAGGTTCGGCAAGAAAACAGACCTTCCTGAGGATGATCACGGAAAGTTCATTCTTCGCCAGAGATTCCCGGAAAACCGCTTCGAAATCCTGCGGTCTGTTCACCACATGCACATTAGGCACACCCATGGAACGGATCACGTTTTCAAAGACGAGTTTGCCCGTCTGCTGATGATCCATAGAGCGGCCTGTGCCCGGATGCTCCTGCATGCCTGTCATCGCCGTGGTGCCGTTATCCAGAATCACAAGAACATGCCCCGTTTCCGGCGGATTGTAAACCATCTCAACAACACCGGTAAGACCGCTGTGGGCGAATGTGCTGTCACCGATGACACTGACAACACGACGTGCTTCTTCGGCAGGAAGCGTGTGACGGAGCCCAAGCCCGACGCCCAGGCTGGCGCCCATGCAGACACAGGTGTCCAGCGTTTCAAAGGGCGGCAGCACGCTCAGCGTGTAACAGCCGATATCACCTGCAATAATGCAGTTGAATTTTTTCATCACGGCAAAAGCCATCCGATGCGGGCAGCCCTGACAGAGTTGGGGTGGCTTGCCCGGAGGGGGCGGCGTTTCATCCGTGAGATCCCCGGTAACAATCCGCTTCACCCGGGTAATGTTCAGCTCGCCAAAACGATACATCTCCGCCTTGCCTTCGCAGGGGATGCCCGCCGTCCGCAAGGCTTCCACCAGATAGGGATCGTTTTCCTCGATCACCAGCAGGCGATCCACTGTCTTCGCAAAAGCCCGGATCTTTTCGATCGGAAGCGGATACGTCATCCCCAGTTTTAAAACAGAAGCTTCCGGCGCTGCTTCGCGGGTATGCAGAAAAGAAACGCCCGATGTGACAATACCCAGCGACGGGTCGCCCTCATAAATACGGTTAAGATCAGCACTTTCGTTCCACTGCTGAATCTCATTCATTTTCTGACGCATGCGCTTATGGGCAAGGCGGGCATAGCCCGGAATCATGACATAAGCGCGGGGATCGCGGACAAAACCGGGATCCATATCCGGGATTGCCGGTGCGTGAGGTCTCACAATCCCTCTGGAATGGCATACACGGGTGGTCATCCGAAACAGGACAGGAAGCTGCCATTTCTCGGAAAGCCGGAAAGCCTCGAAAAGAAAATCATAGCTTTCCTGGGCATCCGACGGTTCCAGCATCATGACGCTGGCGGCAACGGCGAAACGACGGTTATCCTGCTCATTCTGACTGGAACCCATGCCCGGATCATCAGCAGACACAAGAACAAGTCCGCCCCGAACCCCTGTGTAGGCGACAGTGAACAGCGGATCGGCTGCCACATTGACGCCCACATGCTTCATGGTCACCAGTGTCCGGCCACCGCCGTAGGCAACACCGATCCCCACTTCCAGCGCCACTTTTTCATTGGGTGACCATTGTGCGCGCCCTCCGATAAGAGAAAAGTTTTCAAGTATTTCAGTGGAAGGCGTGCCGGGATAGCCGACTCCCAGCGAAACCCCCAGATGCAGTGCCGCCAGAGCGACTGCCTGATTTCCACTCAACAACTGCGGTTCCAAGTCCTTGGTCATGTCGGGTTCTCACAGCCTGATGGTTCAGAAGTTCAGAAAAATAATGGAAATGCCCCTGTTCAGGAGCCATGTTGGAAAGCGCTACTGTAACAAATCACCCCGGGACACATCAACTGAACTGTGAAAAAAGGCAAGGCAAATTCAGATAACCGGATACTGCTTTTTGCAGATTCTTTCGCTCTAATTTTCAGCCTGCGCCTGAAGGCAAAACCATTGCAAAGCGCTTATTGCCGTGCTATACTGATTATAGGGCATGCACTCTTTCATAGCCCCTTATTCGTTTTGATCACCCGACAGCATGTTCTTTTTTTTATAAAGAGGTCACTTAACTGATAAGGAGCACTCGTAATGAAACGAAAAGGATTTACTCTTATTGAGCTGCTGGTTGTGATTGCGATCATCGGCATTCTTGCCGCGATCCTTCTGCCAGCACTTGCCCGAGCCCGGGAGGCAGCCCGCCGCTCAAGCTGCCAGAATAATCTGAAGCAATGGGGGCTTGTCTACAAGATGTATTCCGGCGAATCCCGGGGCGGTCTTTATCCGCACATGCAGACAGCAAATCCCCAGCGCACGGACTTCCCCGGCTCTTTCAGCAGCGTTGAGCTGCAGGCGTGCGCGCAGGTCAGCGACATTTACCCGGAATATCTGACCGACCCGTCTATCGCCATCTGCCCTTCGGATCCTGTGGAAACTGTCGCCAAACTGAAAAATGACCAGGGCGACTATATCATCCAACTTCCGGGCAGGAACTATGTCATGGGCGTCAGTTACTGCTATTTCGGCTGGGTACTTGATCGGCTCGCCGATCCGGTCATACCCCCGGAACCCCTGTCCAATTTCAGCTGGCTCGCTGCCGGAGCAGGCGCCTTCGGCTTTAATGTCCCGCCCGACGGCTATTCCACAGCACAACTGGGGCATGCGGTAAACAGTCTTCTGGAATCAGCCATCCCGGCGATTACCAGTTCAGAGCCTGGAATTGCCATGATGCGCATTGCCGACAAAGATATCCGTGTGCCTGCGGGCTACGGCTGCGGTGGCGGTCAGTCCGACACAGTCTATCGTGTCCGGGAAGGCATTGAGCGTTTTCTCATTACAGACATCAACAATCCTGCTGCCTCCGCCATGGCACAAAGCACAGTATGGCTTATGCTTGATCTGATGGCAACAGAGGTTCAGTTTTTCAACCATGTACCCGGCGGTTGCAACGTTCTTTTCATGGACGGTCATGTGGAATTTATCCGTTATGTTGCCGACAGCAGCAACCCGCCACGGGATCAGGGGGCCACGGCGCCGGTATTGCCGAGTGCTGCCACAGTTCTGGGACTTTTCCTGAACCTGAACAACTGATTTTCAGGCGCAAAATTTTAACAGACGGGCAGACCGACCAGCTGTAAAGTGGCTTTACAGGCACGAGGCCTGCATAGAAGAGGATGAGCCGCCGGACCTTTAAAATCCGGCGGCTCTTTTAATGCATCTCAGGGTTCAGGAATCAGCCACGCCCCTTGCGCATGGCTTTGATGCCCGCTGCTATTGCTGCAGCCACAATGAGGAGACGTCCGACCAGTCCCATCGCAGGCAGCATGCCTTCCACGGTGATATAGTGGTCGCGTGTTTCCGTTACGGTGTTGGTTCCATCGGACACCGTCAGCGAAACCGTATAGCTGCCTTCGGCTTCATACAGGTGCTGCGGATGCCTGTCTTCACTGATGGTACCATCACCAAAATCCCACAGCCAGCTGGTCACCGGTCTGTTTCCGGCAGACGACATATCAGCAAACTGCACCTGCAGCGGTGCAGGACCGCTCTGAGGCGATGCGGAAAAGTCCGCTTTCAACGCCGCCGGCTGGGTAACTGTAATCCAGTTCACTTTCTGCTCTTCGTCGGAAGCGTTCTGCGCATCGGTCACGATCAGCCGCACAGTATAAATACCGGGCCCGGCATAGATATGGGCAGGCGCTTGCTCCGTGCTGGTTGTTCCATCGCCGAAATGCCACAGCCACGAAGTGATCGGTGAATCACCGGCACTTGATGCACTGGCAAACTGCACCTTCAGCGGACTGTCACCCTTTTTCGGATGAGCGGTAAAGTCCGCCGTGGGACCGCCCGCCTGGCTCACGTTGATGAAGCCAGCCCGTGTCTCGGAGTCGGTACCGGCGGCAGATGAAACCGTCAGCTGCACCGTGTAGGAGCCGGGATTATTGTAAACGTGAGAGGGCGACGCTTCTGTGCTGGTCGTTCCATCGCCGAACTGCCACAACCAGGCGTTAATCGGCGCACCGCCGGGCAGAGATAAGTCTATAAACTGCACGGCAAGGGGCGCCAGACCACCGGAGGGCATGGCATTGAAAATCGCCGTCGGCGCTGCCGGCTTGGTGGCAGTGATGTAATTGTTCCGCACTCTCGTGTGACTCCCGACCGCGGTGGTAACCGTCAGAGAGACACTGTATGTCCCTGCTGTGTTGTACTGGTACGTCGGGTTGGGTACAGAAGCACTGCCTCCGTCACCGAAATCCCACGCCCAGGCGGTGATAGGCTCATCGCCCGGAAGGGAGAGGTCATTAAAGGTCACCGTAAGAGGCGTGGTGCCCGACGGCGGTGTTCCCAGGAAATTCGCTGTGGGACCGCCGGGCGCCGCCACGGTAATATAGCCTGTTTTCACATGCAGATCACTGCCGGAGTCGGATACGACGGTCAGCGACACATCATACACACCCGGCGTATTGTAAACATGGGAAGGCGAGCGCAGAAGCGCCGTCTGCCCGTCTCCGAAAGTCCAATTCCATCCCAGTATCGGCGACGAGCCCGGTGTCGCCAAATCGGCAAACTGCACCGGCTGCCCGATTACAACATTCAACGGGGATGCAATGAAATCAGAAACAGGAGGCACAGGCAGCGGAGGCGCTGAAACCTGCACATATCCGGGTACCGTCCGGGTATGGCTGCCGACAGAAGTGGTCACCGTGAGTGTTACGGTATACAACCCCGGCACATCATAACGATGCGAAGGACTTTGCCCTGCATGTGTGGTTCCGTCACCGAAATCCCACGCCCAGGCGGTGACAGGCGCCGTGCCCGGCAGTGAACTGTCGCCGAAGTACACGGTGTCACCCGCTGTAATCGTGGTAGGTCCGCCGGAGAAGAGGGCTGTCGGTCCGACAGGTTCCGTAACGGTGATATAGTTCGAACGCAGCATCACACCGGTATCCAGAGCCGTAATCACTGTCAGAGACACATGATAGGTACCTGCTGTCGTATAGGTGTGAATCGGATTCTGCTCGGTGCTGGTCGTACCGTCACCAAAGCTCCACAGCCAGCTGTCGATGGGAGCTGCGCCTGCCTGGGACTGGTCGATGAACTGCACGGCAAGATTGCGGGCACCACTGGTCGGGGACGCGATAAACTGCGCTACGGGCCCGTCACCCGGGCCGCTGCCGCTGGCATTGGGTACATGAATGTAGGTACCTGCGGGCACGGCTGTCGTCCAGCTTTCACCAGCGGCAAGAACGCCTGCTGTGCCGTTTTTGCCGTCAATCAGGACTTCAGGATTGGCGCCGACCACGATGCCAACACCGCTTATCTGCCCGGAACTGTTCGTGTTCCGGATAATCACCTGATCAAAGCCTTCGAAAACAGATGTACCTTCTACCTTTCTGAAGACTCTGTATTCCAGGTCGTTATTGGAGGAGAAGGGCGGATTTTCCAGGCCGTCGTTCCAGTAGTTCGGCAGACACCAGCCACGTGTCGCAGCACCGCCCTTGATATTCGGAAGCACAGGCGTGCGGCCGTTCACCAGCGGATTGAACGCCGTCAGATAGGGCACATGGCTGGTGATACCCTGTACAAGACCGTTTGTACCTGCCTGCGGACGGTTTGCCATTGCTCCCGCATGGGTCATGTTGGATATCACTGTGTAGGCGCCATTGTGGTTGGGATCGAGGCTGGCTGCATTTGCCGCCACTACCTGAGCTCCGCCCGCCAGTACAACAGAACCGTGAAGTTTTACCATACCGGGAAGACCGTTACCGCCTGCGGATCCGGCACCACCGGCACCGCCTGTACCGCCCGCACCGCCATTGCCGCCTGTACCGCCGGATGCGCCGGCACCACCGGCACCGGCAAGCGTATTCGTATTGGCACCATTTCCGCCCTTGGCACCTGCCACACCATTGGCACCTGTTCCGGGCGCTTCCGGTGAGGAACCCTGACCCGCACCGGATAATCCGGCACCGGAAGCTTCAGCAGAAACATTCAGCACTGTGGACGGCGCAACACGAAGCAAGCCCCGGGCAGAAAGAACAAAGGCACCGCCACCGTCTCCTCCCTTACCGCCCGCACCACCGGCTCCACCAGCATGCCCGGCGCCGCCTTTTCCGCCAGATCCGCCTGTGGCACCTGCAGCACCGCCCGCCGGAGAAGCAGGCCAGGTGGTACCACCAGCACGCACACCGCCGGCACCGGCAGTGCTTCCGCCACCACCGCCGCCAGAAGCGCGATAAGAACCGACGCCTGCTACGCCATCAAACATGCCGCCGGCACCGCCGCCGCCGCCCGAACCACCCGAGCCGCCGCCGCCGCCGCCACCGCCGCCGCCGCCGCCGCCGCCGCCGCCGCCGCCACCTCCACCGCCGCCGGAACCGGCTGCCAGTGTCAGGCTGGAGGAGAGGGAAAGCAGGTCGTCATAGGCAGCAGCACCGCCCGGCAACGCGTTTTCACCTGAAGCACCGCCACCAGCTGCAGGCGGAGTGCTCCCCGGCGCATTACTGCCGTCACCGCCTTTTTTGTTAAGAAGACTTTCAGTCTGATCTTTTCCGACACCACCGGGCTGACCGGCTCCGCCACCGCCTGCCGTACCAGCACCACCACCGGACCCGCTTGCTCCGCCAGCTCCGCCATTACCACGGGCACTTGCCATGCCGAAACCCGGACTGCCGGCTGCACCGTCGTTCCCGGAGGTGCCCGCAGCACCACCGGTCCCCACATTTCCACTGCCGCCGGGCTGACTGGCAAAGCCATGCTCGCCATTGCCCTGGGCACCGCGAATCACATCGGCACCGCCGCCTCGTCCGCCGGCTCCGCCAGCTCCACCGCCACCGCCTGTACCGCCTGTACCGCCTGTACCGCCGGTTCCCGGTCCTCCGGGCGCTCCGCCTTTGCCGCCACCCAGCTTACCGGCGGGAATAACCACATTAGCGGCCCAGTCGATATCACTTGCCGCCGCAATGGACAGAGGACGGTCGCCTGTAAGGGACAGCGTAACTCCGGCACCGACCGTAATGTTTTCAAACTCAAAAACAGCCACTTCCTGACCGGTATCATAGCGAAGATCCGTGCGGGCTGTATAGGTGTTGCCTCCGTAGACGAGCGTACCCGGCGCACCGCCCGGTGTACCGGTATCAATACTCAGCGTGCCGTTAGGTGCAACAAGATCACCGAGATGACCGTCACTCACATAGAAACTGCCTTCTTCTCCCGCACCTTCACCTTCCGTGTTAACCAGCACGGATGCGCCGGCGGGAACAGTCGTTGTCCACGCCTGACCCGGACGCAATTCGCCGGGCACTCCCTGCGCACCGCGAATCATCCGCGGGCTGTTGCCGTCCACTGTCAGCGTAAGATCCTGAAGTGTACCCGTTTCAGCCGTGTTCTTCAGAACCAGCTGATCATAGCCTTCAAATTCGCTGGGGAAAAGCCAGTAAGTCAAGGCGCCGGATACCGATGTAGGGGCAAGTGCCTCCACTTTGCTTTTATTCCAGTAATCAGGCTGGCACCAGCCATGCTGCGCCGGACCGCCCAGAAGCGTGGGAATCAGCGGTGTGTCAACGAAAACATAGGCATTGAAACTCTTTAGAAAATCATCAAATCGGTTCGCTCCTTTCGCCACATTTGCCGTGCTAAAAACAGGCTGGTTGAGCGCGCGCGCCGCAGCAGTCATATTGGAGATAAAAGTGAACTTGCCGTTCTGTTCAGGTGCGGAACCAGCCGCATTGTCCGCAATAATGCGGGGGGTGGCCGCGCCGGCCTGATCCACCCGGATCACCGAACCCGCCAGTTTGACCATACCCGGAGCGCCATAACCGCCCTGACCGCCTGAACCGCCCTGACCGCCGGCGGCACTGTCACCGCCGCGCCCTCCTGCGCCGCCTTTGCCTCCGTTGCCCCCGTGACCGCCCGTAAGGATATCGAGCAGCCAGCCGGGCACGACTCCACCCAGAAGAGGATCTCCCGCACTGCCGCCGATGCCGCCGTCCGTACCGGCAGCACCATCAATACCGGCGCGGCTTGCGCCTCCTGCGGCGCCACTTGCCGAAGCACCCCGTGATCCCGCAGAAATATTAAATACAGCGCCCTCTTTTACTTCAAGAAGTCCCCGCGCCGACAGCACGATACAACCACCGCCTGCAGCACCTACACCGCCCTGGCCACCGGAACCGCCCTGACCGCCTGAACCGCCCAAACCGCCGGAACCGCCCTGACCGCCGGTGCCGGCACTGCCGCCATTACCCATAAAGCCGAGAATATCTGCAGAGCCTTCGCCGCCCTGACCGCCATTGCTGCCCGACTGAGTGGTTCCTGCCACACCCTGCTGACCCGGTTGCCCGTTCAGACCGCCGCTGCCACCGCCGCCGCCGCCGGAACCGCCTGCGCCGGTGCTGCCACCACCGCCACCGCCGCCACCACCGCCACCGACTTTAGTTTCAGGAACAGGCACTCCCAGAATGGTGGTGCCGGGCAGAAAAGTACTGCCACCGCCACCGCCGCCTGTGGCCCCCTGACCGCCGCCGCCGCCGCCACCACCACCGCCGCCGCCGCCGCCGGCACCGCCGCCGCCGCCGCCGCCGCCGGGACCGCCGGCAAGGAGGAGCTCAGAGGGATCCAGAGAGAACTGGGGCGCCGCACCGGATGCACCGGCGGCACCGGTACCGCCTGCCGCAGCATTGGTATAAACGTAGTTAGGCCACGTGCCCGTTCGTGCCGGATTACCGTCTTCACCATTGCTGCCATTGGATCCGGGCAGACCATAGGTGAAAGTAACGAGAAAAGTGTTGCTTGCCAGCGCACCGCCTCTGCCGTCGAGAAGCAGCCCCCTGGTACGGTCTCCATGACCGGTACCAAACAGTGTGGATCCTGTGCCCGGTGCACCGCCTGTCTGACCTGACTGACCGCCCTGACCGCCGAAAGCCACCGGATTACCGAATCCGGAGCCGCCCCGTTGACCTGAAGCCGCACTCACACCGCCTGCAGCACCTGCAAGACCCGGCTGACCGGCACCGCTTCCTTTGCCCAGTTCACTGTCTTCTCCGGCTACAGAAGAGGGATTGGCATCTCCGCCTTTGCCCCCTTTGCCGCCCGCTCCGCCGCCGCCGCCGGCTCCGCCTTTGCCGCCTGCTCCGCCGGGACCTGCTGTACCGCCCAGACCGCCTGCTCCGCCGCCCGCTACACCGGCGGAAACTTTGAAGACAGACGCTACACTCATGTCGCCTTTTGCCGAGATGACCAGGGGCCGATGTCCCGTAACAGTCACGATAATATTACTGTCCATGAAGACATTATCAAAGTCAAAGACAGCCGCACCGTCGACGACACGCCCTTTGTAAATGTAGCCGATAGGCGCTGCATCCACGTAAAATTCCGGAGGGGAACTGCCCGTATTGATATCGACAATATCACCATCCAGCGCAATCAAATCGCGGAGGATACCGTCACTTTCATAGACGTCAACCAAATCTGCCGAGGCAGGAAACAGTAAAGCGCCCAGACAGACAAACAAGACAGCAAGAAAAGCATGCAACGAAAAAGAAGAGCGGGGGGAACGATTCAGCGTAAACATGATTTCACTCCGAAAACGATAATGTAAGACTGGCGCGGAGCAACGTCACCTTTGCTCTTACCGCGCCTGTGGATGATACTTGCACAGATTCAATTGGTGTTACCAATTGCCCTGTTTAAATACTCTACTACGGGAATCCGGCAGAACACAAAAAAGTGTCCTGCCGGAATACAAAACTCAAATTTTCAGTGAACGCTGATCAGTTTGCAACCCAGCATTCAGGTTCTGGAAGTGTTTCGTCATAATGATAGGTACCGCCCTGACCCTGTATATAAAGGGCTCGAAGTGCTGTTGTCATGGCATTGGATCCTTCCTGCCATCCGCTTACGAAAGTAAGCACTTCGTCAAAACTCAGGAAGCCGTCCCCGTCGATGTCCGCCGGATGCGGAACTGCAGGCGCTTCGCCTTCTACAGGTACTTCACCTTCTACAGGTACTTCGCCTTCTACAGGTACTTCGCCTTCTGCAGGTACTTCGCCTTCTACAGGTACTTCGCCTTCTACAGGTACTTCGCCTTCTACAGGTACTTCGCCTTCTACAGGTACTTCGCCTTCTACAGGTACTTCGCCAGCAACGACTTCACCGTTCAAGAGCACCTGCACACTTCTGTCTTCAGGCAGCACGGTTGTCCATACACCCTGCGGCGCCAGTATACCGGCCGTTCCTGCTGCACCTGAGAGCACTGCAGGCGCGCGCCCATCCACTGCAACTTCTACAACACCCTTCGTTTCAACAAAACTTGTGTTTTTTATGATCAGCTGGTAAAACCCTTCAAAAACAGAAGGAATGTGCCAATAGCACAGAGCACCCGCTGCCGCTGTGGGCTGCTGCGACTCAACTTCATTCCTGTTCCAGTAATTGGCTTCGCACCATCCAAAGGGCGCGGGACCGCCCTGAAGTGTAGGAATCAGCGGTGTAGCACTTTGGGCATAGCTGTTCAGCGCCTGAAGCAGGTCATCATAGCGATTAAAGCCAACGGACAGATGAGGCGTGCTGAAAAGAGGAAGATTGGCAACCGCAAATTCATATTTCACGTTGGAGATGAAACTGAATTTACCATTAGCAACAGCATCTTCGCTGCCGGCATTGTCCGCGATAATGCGCGGCAAACCTTCGCCTTCACCGCTGATACGGATGACAGATGCCGCCAATTTGACCATGCCGGGTGCTCCGGCACCGCCTGCTCCGCCGCCGCCGCCTGCTCCGCCTGCAACACCGTCTCCGCCCCGACCGCCTGCTCCGCCGGTGCCGCCTGCTCCACCCTCACCACTGCGCAAATACTGCTTAAGTGAAGCACCAACATATGGAATCAGGTCAAGATACGCATACGCTGCTCCGGCACCACCAACACCGCCTGCAGTACCCGAACCGCCCTGCGCACCGGGCACCACAGCACCGCCGGACGCGCCTTCAGCACTTGCCCCGGGCAGCCCCGCAGAAATATTAAAACCGGCACCATCCGTCAGTTCCATCAGTCCCCGGGCGGAGAGAAGAATGCATCCGCCGCCTGCAGCTCCGATACCGCCTGAGCCGCCCGAACCGCCGACGCCGCCTGAGCCGCCCGTACCGCCTGAGCCGCCGGCGCCGCCTGAGCCCGCAGAACCGCCTTCACCGCCAATGATCCCTAAAATAGTCCCTTTCCCTTCACCGCCATCTTTGCCCGCTTTACCTTCTCCGGAACTGCCCTGAGCCCCATCCAGTCCGACGCCTTCTCCACTGCCGCCGCCGCCGCCGCCGCTGCCACCATAACCGCCGGATCCGCCGGCACCGCCGCCGCCGCCGCCACCGCCCATCTGGTCGGCAGGCAGTGTAACCTGGCCTATGAACGGCAAATTCAGATCAGCGCCGGGAAAGTGCGTTCCGCCGCCGCCGCCGCCACCTGTGGCACCTTGACCGCCACCGCCGCCACCACCGGCACCGCCGCCGCCGCCGCCGGCACCGCCGCCGCCGCCACCACCACCGGGTCCGGCAGCCAGTGCCAGACTTGAAGGATCAAAGTTAAATTGCGGGAACGCTCCGGAAGAACCTGCTTCACCGGCAGAACCCGCCGTGGCATTGGTAAAAATACCACCCTCACCGGCAGCATTGCCTGCCGCACCATTACTCCCGTCGGAACCCTTATTACCGTAGGTAAAAGTGACAAGGTATGTATTATTGAAAAGCTCACCACCCCTGCCGTCTCCGGAATCCGCCCGTTCCCGGTCTGGAGAAGCACTGCCGAAGAGTGTGGAACCGACACCGGCAAGACCGCCCAGGAATCCCTGTGTGCCACCGGCACCGCCGAATTCTTCAGGATTGCCATAACCGGCACCGCCCCGGCTTCCACCGGTTCCGGCACCATTGCCGGGCAAGCCGTCACTGCCGGGAAGGCCGCTGCCGCCGCCTTTACCCAATTCACTTTCTGCGCCCGGGTGAGACTCCGGTCGGGCATCACCGCCTTTGCCACCTTTGCCGCCAGCACCGCCAACACCGCCCTGACCGCCATTGCCCCCCGCACCGCCTGATCCGAAAGGACCGCCGATGCCGCCCGAACCGCCCCCTGCCACACCATCCGAAATATCAAAAAAAGCACCGCTGATCAGATCACCTTTGGCGGTGATTGCCAGCGGGCGGTTGCCCGTCACGGAAATCGTCACATTGGAATCGATAAAGACATTGTTAAACCCGAAAACAGCGACACCATCAATAACTTTGCCTTTATAGGTGTAGCCGAAAGGTACAGAATCCACGACAAACTCAGGAGGCGTTTTGCCTGTATCGATCGCCACAGTGTCCCCGTCCAGAATAGCACAGTCCCGCAAAATGCCGTCACTCAAATAAATAGACAGAAGATCTGCTGTTCCCGAAGATACAGGGAGCAGCACCATGGCCAGAAGAGCCAGCGCAAGAAAACGAGGCGAAACAGATCGGGATGTTTTCGGGTTCATAAGATCTACCTTCACGTTGGGGGAAAACAAAAGACGGGCGGATTTATCAATCTTATCTATTATACAACATTTCACAGATAAAATGGATGACCTTTTCACAGGAAGCCCGGGACACCTGGTCTTGTCGTGTCTTTCGCAAGAGAACAGATATATCAGTAACAAAAGAAAAAAAGAGAGATTCCTGACAGAAGGAGTTTTACGCACGTCCCTACATATGAACACTCACACACAACTGCCGTCTTTCCTGCGGATACAGGAATGACGAGCAGTGCGGGAATGACACGGAGGGCTGGGACGATGCCGGAGAAAGGCAATTCTCCCCCTGGGAACGCCAATCTCCGCATTGGCACACAAGCGAGTTCTGGAAAAGACAGCCACTCGAATCTGTATCGGAAATACGTCTTGCGACATACCTCCTCCATCAGTCCTACAGAAGACACTGTTATGTCTCCCTTCCGCCGTTATGTCCTCACCCGGCGTCATTCCTGCTTTCTCCCGTCATACCTGCCTCCCCCCGGCGTCATTGCTGCTTTCTCCCGTCATACCTGCCTCCCCCCGGCGTCATTCCTGCTTTTTCCCGTCATACCTGCCTCCCCCCAGCGTCATTCCTGCGCAGGCAGGAATCTTAACGCGAGGTGCTATTTATAAGGGTCATGCTGTTGCCGTCAACTACGCAGGAAAGTCTTTTATAGTAAGGATAATTTTGTGTTTGTACGTCCTGAAGCCTTTGGTGTGGATCAGGGCGGTGTGTAAGTCAAGACGTCCATATCCGGATTAAGATTCCTGCCTTCGCAGGAATGACGGGAAAAGGCAATTCTCCCCCTGGGAACGCCAATCTCCGCATTGGCACACAAGCGAGTTCTGGAAAAGACAGCCACTCGAATCTGTATCGCTAATACGTCCTGCGACATATCTCCGCCATCAGTCCTACACACGGCGCTGTCATTTCTCCCTTCCGCCGTCACGTCCATCCTCCCGGCGTCATTCCTGCTTTCTCCCGTCATACCTGCCTCCCCCCGGCGTCATTGCTGCTTTCTCCCGTCATACCTGCCTCCCCCCGGCGTCATTCCTGCTTTTTCCCGTCATACCTGCCTCCCCCCGGCGTCATTCCTGCGCAGGCAGGAATCTTAACGCGAGGTGCTATTTATAAGGGTCATGCTGTTGCCGTCAACTACGCGGGAAAGTCTTTTATAGAAAGGATTATTTTGTGTTTGTACGTCCTGAAGCCTTTGGTGTGGATCAGGGCGGTGTGTAAGTCAAGACGTCCATATCCGGATTAAGATTCCTGCCTTCGCAGGAATGACGGGGAAGGGAACAGGAATGACAGGAAAAGGCAATTCTCCCCCTGGGAACGCCAATCTCCGCATTGGCACACAAGCGAGTTCAGGAAAAGACAGCCACTCGAATCTGTATCGCTAATACGTCCTGCGACATCAGTCCTACACACGACACTGTTATGTCTCCCTTCCGCCGTTACGTCCATCCCCCCGGCGTCACTCCTGCGCAGGCAGGAATCTTAACGCGAGATGCTATTTATAAGGGTCATGCTGTTGCCGTCAACTATGCGGGAAAGTCTTTTATAGTAAGGATTATTTTGTGTTTGTACGTCCTGAAGCCTTTGGTGTGGATCAGGGCGGTGTGTAAGTCAAGACGTCCATATCCGGATTAAGATTCCTGCCTTCGCAGGAATGACGGGGAAGGGAACAGGAATGACGGGAAAAGGCAATTCTCCCCCTGGGAACGCCAATCTCCGCATTGGCACACAAGCG
>Ga0255340_1000554_pt1 | contig 59925 bp, 57 predicted proteins | sample wastewater_treat_7_FD_192417 | JGI IMG/M metagenome (GOLD analysis project Ga0255340, IMG submission 192417) | Wastewater microbial communities from Lulu Island WWTP, Vancouver, Canada - plant10 | ecosystem: Engineered > WWTP > Wastewater > Unclassified | place: Canada: Vancouver, British...
AGGTTGAAAATAAGCTGAACAACCGACCGAGAAAAACTCTTGGTTTTCTAACACCGTTAGAAGTTTATATTAATTGCGCTTAGTCATTGAACACAGCGACTTTTGGCAGATAATTCAATACTTTCTGTTTAGTTGGTTCAAGTACACAATCAAGCCGTCTGAGTACTGTCATTGGAAGAATGACTTTTCCATAATCAGATTGTTTATAATCACCGCGAAGTAGATCTGCCACTCGCCAAATCAGGTCTGCTTTTTCTTTAAAATTCTTCATTTATTTTTAAATCCTAGGTCATTTTTATATTTTTTTGAAATTTATTATATCCATTAATTACTGTCTTGTCTGCACAAAAAACTCATAGCATATAATATAATTTTAAAACAAGAGACTTAATGTAAGTAATAACACACAATGACATATTATAAACAAATCTGTTGTCAATATTAAAATATTAAGTCTAAAAACGCTGCAAAAACATACACCTCAAAGGTGGAGGTCTGTGATTTTTTTTTAAAAAAACATAAATCATGACGGAAAAACGGATTCTTCTCTTTCACCTCTCTCCTTTATCAAAGGAGAGAGGCCGGGAGAGAGGATTCTCCCCAAACTCTTCTGACTTGATGACTTTTCTCCAAATTGGCTCCGAAAAGGATTCGCAAAGGATTCGAGAAGGATTCGCAAATATGATTTTTTTCACAAATTAAAAAAAAATCCGAAATCAATGATAAAAATATAATCAAATACGTTTTAAATTATGAAAATAAAATTTAATAGGAGGACATATGGGAAAAATAAATTTTGACCCTATCGTCAACAACATGTCAAGAAAGCTGGGTAACTTCGTTTACTCATCATGGAAAGGGATTAACGTAGTCAAACCTTACAACAAACATTCAGTATCTCAGTCTCAAAAACAAATTGAAGTCAGAAACGCTTTCGCAGAAGCATCAGCACTATGGAAAGCTCTGCCTCAGAAAATCAAAGACAGCTGGGTCAAATCGGTTTACGGTATCGCGATGACGGAAAGAAACATGTTCATGAAAATGAATTGCATTCCCATCAGAAACGGAAATCCCGGTCAGATTTCATTCGCAAACGGCGCGGTTTTACCTCAATCAATCAATGCCACTTCAGTTGATGCTGGTTCAATTAAAATCACATACTCAGAAACAGCGGCACCTCATCTTAATGCGGTTATGATCAAAATCAATCAAGAGACTGGCACATTAGATTCACCGCAATTTATTTACGACTTGAGCGCAAGCGACACAGAAGCAGAGATAAAAAACCTCGAAAGCAATGCAACATATTATCTCTATGTCATAGCTGCAGAAACAACATTCGATAAATGCGAAAGATTAAGCGAATCAGCAGGCTATAAAATAAAGGTAAGCTGAGAAAAAAGTGAAAGGGCTTACAAATGAAGCCCATTCACTTTTCACCAAATATCGGATATCACCATGCGAAGTCTTAGTTCAATAAAATACTTGCATTTAGAATACATTTTCTAAAACTTAGAAACAAATGAGGTAAATAATGTACGGACCTTTCGGGAGATATGTCATTCCATGGTACGGATGCGAGCTTGAGCGCATCGAAAAAATAAAACCGGAAAATGAAAAAGAACGTTTTGATTTACTAAAGCGTGTTGAGGATTTGCGTGTTGAAATATATGATCTCGAAGATGAAGGCTTCATTGACCTAAGTGCCGAATTTCAAAAACAGCATCGCGCACTTGACCGTCTTGATGTGATTTATCAAGAGCTGTACAAACCAGGTGATGAGAATCTTCTGCATCCGCTTCCGCGCGCCGATCGTCTCATACCAAAATCATTGTTTTCCGAATCAGAGGAATATGGCGAACCCCAGCCTCTCGATGAATATCTTGAGCGACTAGAAAAATTGACTTTTGACGATGTCGGAAATTATGTCCGCAACTCTGATGAATTAAAACTATGGAGAGAGGCCGCTTTACTAATTCTGAAACAACAAACTGCATTTGCAGAATCGATTCTTCATAATAAATTTGATTTGCTCGTAGCTCTTCTTCGCGACATGCTACCGCAGTATCTCATTTCACGATGGAAGGGAATTCCTTCTCTCGCTCTGCCTCTCAGTCGCACATACCTCAACCGCTTTGGAAATAATTATGATGCCTATGATCATATAACCGGACCGCTTTATGAAGCTTTAGAGAAGCATCCAGATGATTTTGAAAAAATGTGGAATCTCACATGCAACCTGATGAGTGAACGAATTAAAAAAGAAGATAATATGAATTTCCTGGCAGAAACACTTCGGCATGAATTTAAAGAAATACAAAATGCAGAAAATATACTCGTCATTGAAACCGGGCTTCAGGCAACGATGCCGCTTCTTTTTGAAGGTGTATTTGAAAAGAAAAGCAAATGGCTCATGTTCACGGCAGCGCCATGGCTTCTTGATATTTACAAAGAAAGACTATTCTGTCATCAGTATACTATGCTGAGACCGTGTGAAACGCTCTTTTGTAATGAAAAGCTGTTTAAATTTTGTTTTGAAAATAATTCAACATATGTAAGAGAAACAAATGATTCTTCAGCAAGAGACCTCGCATACTGGGAGATCGTCTCGCTAAAGAATCTGTGTATGAATAATTACTGAAAATATTCAACAGCATTTTGAAATATTTTAAGACCTTCACCGAATTCAGGTACTTCTCGGCTTTCACGCTCAAGCAGTTCTTTCTGAAGCGTCCAGTCTTCTCTTTGACAGAAATAAAGATAACGTTCAGGATGCGGCATCATTCCGAGAATTCTGCCTGATACATCAGTTATTCCAGCGATATCATCCATCGCACCGTTCGGATTGAAAGGATATTCACCTTTTGCAGGCGAACCGTTTTTTGAATATCTGAGAACATCCTGCTTGTTTTCAACAAGACGCTTCATTACAGCCTCTTCAGCGTAGAAGTTTCCTTCACCATGAGCGAACGGCAAATGAAGCGATTTTATTCCCCTGAGAAAAACAGATTTATTCTCTGAAACATTCAGATCAACCCAACCGCATTCATATCTTCCGTGACTGTTGTGCTCAAGCGCGACATCACCCTCACCGAGTTTTGAATATCCCGGAACGATTCCTATGTTTGAAATTATCTGAAATCCGTTGCAGATACCTATTACAAGATTATCTCCCGAAACGAACTCAGAAAATTCATCAGAAAGATTATTACGTATTTTATTCGCGTATGCCTTTCCGCTTCCGGTATCATCGCCGTAGCTGAATCCTCCCGGAAAAGCTATAATTCTGAACTGTTTCATCAGACTTTTGTTCTTAATAAGATCGTTTATATGTATAATCTCTGCTTCACCGCCGGCAAGCTCAAACGCGAACTTGGTTTCCGCGTCGCAGTTGATGCCGTATCCAGTCATTATTAACGCTTTTACTTTTGCCATTTGTTTCTCCGTCAGAATTTAGCCAGTCTTTTCTTATATACCGAATGAAGAATGGATATTTCTTCGTCGATTATTGTTTTTCCAGAAACTCCCTTAACAGAAAGCTTCGATCCTTTTACTTCACCAATAAAATGAGCATTTTCCCCGAGAAGTTTTTCAAACTCGCTTCTTTTTTCTTTTCTTACCGAACAGAGAATACGTCCCTGAGACTCAGAATAAAGAATTTCATCATCGCGCATGTTTGATTCAGCGGATATAGAAGAAAGGTCTATTTCTGCTCCTATTAGTCCTGCCATCGCTGAACGCGCCAGAGCAAAAGCAAGCCCGCCTGTTTCAAGCGTTATAGATGAAGCTATAAGCGAAGAGCGGATTGCCTCTGAATATTTTTTGTAGTATGAAAGAAATTTTGCACAATCAGTTGAAGGCACTTCTCCACCGTGAGAACAGATTCCCTTTTCAGAAAGATAGGAGAAATATTCGCTTCCGCAAAGTTCTTTAGAAGTTTTTCCGATCAAATAAACCGCGTCTCCTTCTGTCTTAAAATCTATAGTTTGGGCTTTTCTTACATCATCGCAAACTGCAATTGAAGAAATCAACAATGTTGGAAGCGCTGATATTTTCACTTCATTAAAAGATGAATCATAACCCTTGAAATCATTGAACATACTGTCCTTACCGGAAACAAAAGGCGCATTATAGGCAATCGCGCCTTCATAGCATCCTTTTGCAGCTTCTTTAAGCTGACCGAGGCGTGAAGGATTAAGCGAATCACACCAGCAGAAATTATCAAGTATGGCTATTTTATCGATATTAGCACCGGAAGCAAGAGCATTTCTGAATGCCGTATCAATCGACGCAAGTGCCATTCTGTAAGGATTATGATCAGAATATGAAGGATACATTCCCTGAGAAAGAACCACTCCCTTGTAAGAATCAAAAAGCGGTTTGATTACACTTGTGTTTGAATTAACTCTTCCCTTTCCCTGAAGAGGCTTGGTACAGCTGTTTGATAATACTTCGTGGTCAAACTGTTTTGAAATAAATTCAAATGATGACATATTAAGTCTTCCAAGCATTTCTTTAAGAAGAGTTCCCTGCTCAGGTTCTGAATATACGGGATGAGGATTCGAACATTTTTCAGTAACTGATGAAAGAATTTTCCGAGGCAGACCGTTATGCAGAAAATCCATATCAAGATCAAAAATTACTTCACCCTTGTATTTCACAATTGCGCGCGAAGAATCATTGAATGTTCCAATGACTGTCGCTTCAACACCGCGCGATTTAAACAAATCAATAAGTTTCTCGGCTTTATCAGGTGAGCATGAAAAAGTCATTCTTTCCTGAGATTCACTCACCCATATCTGCCATGGAGCAAGACCCGGATATTTTAGAGGTACTTTTTCAAGATCAACAACGAAACCGCCGGACTCTTTCGCCATTTCAGCAACAGAGCACGAGATTCCGCCCGCGCCGTTATCTGTTATCGAATTATAAAGATCCATGCCGCGCGCTTCTTTAACAATTGCGTCACTCATCTTTTTCTGTGTAATCGGATCACCAATCTGCACGGCTCCGGCAGGCGAACCTTCACTTAATGCTTCTGATGAAAAAGTAGCACCATGAATTCCGTCAAGACCGACTCTTCCGCCGGCTACTACTATCAAATCACCGTTTTGAGCTTTTTTAACATGCGACGGTTTTCCATTTATCTTTTTAGGGAGAAGACCAACCGTTCCGACGAACACAAGAGGTTTTCCCTTATAGCTTTTATCGAAATAAACAAATCCCTGCGGAGTCGGAATACCGGATGTGTTTCCGCCGGAATTTACTCCCGAAATTACTCCTTCCATTATTCTTCTTGGCGAAAGCATTTTACTCGATTTATCTTTTGATCTGTAAATAGGATCATTATCTTCCGGATCGGCAAGGCAGAATCCGTAACGGTTTGCTATCGGAAGCGCTCCGAGACCGAATCCCATTTCATCGCGGTTTACCCCGACTATTCCTGTGATTGAACCTCCGAAAGGATCAAGCGCGGACGGAGAATTATGCGTTTCAACTTTATCCGAAACCATATAGTTTTCATCAAATTCAATTCCGCCGGCATTATCTTCAAATATAGAAATACAGAAATTATCACCACGGCGTTTTATGATTTCCATTGTCGCGGCTCTGATATATTTCTTGAATACTCCGTCTTTCTCTCCGTCTATTTCAGCAGAGAAAATGGTATGCTTGCAGTGCTCGCTCCATGTCTGTGCAATGGCCTCAAGCTCGATATCGCGCGGCATTCTTTTCTCAACTTTCAGAAAATAATCCCTCACTGCATGCATCGATGGAAGATCAAGAGCAAGAGGTCCGCGGAAACCGCGTTCATCTTCTATTCCCATCTTCCCGAGTTTTGAAAGATATTCATCGTCATCAATTATTTTAACTTCATCGGCGGAAGCATGTTCTTTAACATGAACAATCGGAAGATCGACACCGAATCCGCCGTTTTTTTCATAATCGCTTTTAGAAAATATTTTGGTTCGGTTTATAAGAGGATTGGACAATTCAGCAGAAATCATTTCAGCGGAATTTCCATCAGTTCCCTTGATAAAAAAAGTAACTGCTGAAAAAAATGATTTTTCGCGGTCAAATTCCTTCTTGAAAAGATCTTCTGCTATCTCACGGACTGTGTGAGCCACATTATCCGTAACTCCCGGAAGAAAACCGATTTCGAGTGCAAAATCAAAATTATTTAAACCGTATGGTTTATCTATAACAAACTGCTGTGTTACCCTGTTTGTAAGAGCTGCTGAAAGCTTTTCGGCTTCTTCCGCAGACAAAGACGCGTTAACAATATAAGAGTCAGAAACATATATTTTTTCAACGGCATAACCGTAAGAATTCAGCCTTTTTTTCAGAGCCTCACCGCGGTAATCTTTTCCTTTTGAAAAAACATCAATACGGAAAACCGAATCTTTCATAGCAACCTCAAGTAGTTATTAATATTTCCATGCCGGACTTCCTTAAAGCGTGAAGCGGCTTCATTTTTTTAACAGGTATCTGCGGATAGCAGTAATTTCGCATGGCATCTTTCATAGCTCGATATTATGAGTAATTTTACACCTTTTTGTGTCAAGGAATAAAGTCAGGAAATCAATACCGGAAAAGCGAACTCATCTTCTTTTAACTCAATTTTCTTGCATTTTTAAATATCATAATTTATAATGTAGACTCGCGTTGAGACAAAAACAAATTTACCGGCGGTTATGGAAAAATATAATTCCGACATTACTATACTTATAATTTCAAAAGATAATGTTCTTTCGGATGAAATGCTCAAACTGGCAGAAAACGAAGGTTATTCCTATATTTCAGCCGATTCATTTGACAAAGCCGCCGAACTTCTCGATTCAAAATCTGTCGACATAGTTCTTTCAGAATTATACGTCGGAAAGGATAACGCCTTTGAAATTATCGCTCATATCAATAAAACAGGTAAAATCACAAATACCATTCTTTTGGCTGAACATCCTTCTGCAGAATGCGTCATAAACGCGCTGAAATACGGAGCTTATGATTTTATTCCTAAACCAGCAGAAAATGACGCAATTATACTTGCTCTAAAGAGAGCGTCCGAAAACATCCGCCTCAGACGGGACAATATCCGGCATTTTAAGGAATTATTCAAGCTCAATCAGCTCAAAAATGAATTTTTAGCCGTTGTTTCGCACGATCTTCGTTCGCCTCTTTCAAGCATTACAGGTTATGTTAATTACCTAATAAAAAAAGGCGATCTTTCAGAACTGCAGGAAAGATATCTCAATGTAATCAGGGACATTTCAGTAGATCTTTACGAACTCGTAAATCAGCTTCTTGACATTTCAAAAGTCGAAACAGGAATAATTAATATTCAGCGCGTCGAAACGAACATGGCTGAACTTATCAATACGAGCCTCAATAATTTTGTTCTACTCGGCATAGACAAAAATACCAGAATTGTGTTTTTCAACCGGCTCGAAAATACACATGCAATGGTTGACCGTGAAAAAATTCTTCAGGTTCTCAACAATGTCATCAGCAATTCGGTTAAATTTACTGAAAACGGCACAATAACCGTAACTGCAGAAACAAAAAACAGATACATTCACCTTTCCATTGAAGACACGGGGATAGGAATGGACAAAAATCAGATCGATAATCTGTTTACTCAATACGGATACTCCCCGTCCCGCGGAACACGCGGTGAAAAAGGAAATGGACTCGGGCTTGTTATTTGCAAAAAATTTATTGATCTCCACAACGGTTCAATAGAACTTGAAAGTGAAATGGGAAAAGGAACAAAATTCCTTATTACTATTCCGGAGAAATAAATGAAAATAATAAAAAGCGGCTCAGTCCGTTTGATTGCTGTTTTAGCTCTGATAAACTGCCTTTGCATAGCCTTAACCGGCTTTTTTGCGGCGGAAATGATTACAAAAAAACAAACAGCAGAAGATCATAATAACCTGAAAGAACTCATCGATAGAAATGAACCAAGAACCAAGCTGATATTTTCCTTTTATAATACAAAAGTTTTTTCGTCAGAAAAAGAATTCTTTAAGGAGAGCGCGGAGTTCCTCGGTGCTGATGAAGATATTCTATCCTTTTCGGTATTTACCAAAACCGCTGATGAAAATTACTACAAAGTAATAAAAGCTTCTTCTATGACAGGAGGCAGAAAGCTTCCATTCACTGAAGGAATGCAGATTATGGAATCATCGGAAACCAATTATCTGAAAAAAGGATTATATGAGACTGCAATTGATGATAAAATTTATTCTGAAGACGGTACCCGGTTTTTTAACATTTACATTCCGGCAAAATTCGGCAAAAAGGAGTGTGTAATTCAGCTTTCAATATCCGCCGAAGAATATGCCGCAAATTCGGCGAATATAGAAAAACAAACTGCATCACTAAAAAAAACTTTAATGGTTTTTATTATAATACTCTGTATCATTTTTACTTTTCTGACATTTGTTCAGCTTGAACAGATGCGCGCATTCTACAAACGCATGTCGGGTGTTGCCCAGAGTGCGGCACAGGGTTCCGACCTGGTAATGAATCCTTCCGCCGACAGCGACATAAGCGAACTTGCACTTTCATTTAATTCTCTTGTCGGTGAAATTAAGGAAAAAGAAAAAATAATTGAAGAACTTTCTTCAAAGGATTTTCTTTCCGACATTTTCAAATTCGGTGTTAATCTGCTTAAAGAAAACAGATTTGACGATGCATCAAATATTTTTTCATCCCTGATTATGCTCAAGCCTGACGGTTTCGGAAGCTATTTCAATCTCGGTGTCATTTTCGCTAAAAAAAAGAAATACTCCGAATCTCTTGAAATGTTTAAAAAGGCTCTTGAAATAAATCCTGAACACGACATGACGAAATCATACATTTCAAAAACAGAGCGATTGATACAAAGTGAAAAATCTTGAAAAGAATATAATTCTGCTCAAAGACACCCCTGATGAACCTGGGGTTTATCTTTTAAAGGACGGCACCGGAAATATTTTCTATATCGGCAAAGCCAAATCCTTAAAGAAGCGTCTTTCGTCATATTTTAACAATAAAAACGACGGAAGCAAATCAGTATTTCTCGGAGGACGGACCGATTCGTTTGAATTTATAGCGACAGAAAATGAACTCGAAGCTCTGATTCTTGAAGAAACACTTATAAAGAAGCACCGCCCAAGATTCAATGTCAGAATGAAGGATGATAAATCCTATCCATACATTGCCGTAACAGATGAAGAGTATCCGCGGATAATATACTCAAGAAGTATTAACAGAAAATCCCAGAAATATTTCGGTCCGTATGCCGATTCATCTGCCGCAAGAAATGTTCTCGAACTTGCACATAATATATTCAAAATACGCAGATGCGCAAAAAAATTGCCTCTTAAAAAAAATGAACGCCCATGCATAAATTATCAAATAGGTAAATGTTCAGGAGTATGCTCTGGCAAAATAAGCCGTGAAGAATATATATCCAGGGTAAATGAAGCGGCTAATTTTATCGGCGGTGAAACCGACGGAATCATAAAACGTCTTAAACTGCAGATGGATAAATATTCATCTGAAACGCTTTTTGAAAAGGCTGCTGAAATCAGAAATATAATTTTCGACATTCAGCGTATTTCACAAAAACAGAATGTAATAGCCTCAAGCGCATATGATATTGATTATCTTGCCGTATCCGTCATCAAAGAAGAAGCCGTATTGCTTTTATTTGAATTCAGAGGCGGAGCTCTTTCCGGACGCAAGGTTTTCATTTACGAAAATACAGAGTTCATCAATGAGGCCGAAATTTACGAAAGATTCCTTTTTGATCATTATGCCCAAAACGATTCGCTTCCTCATAAAATAATTTTAAAAGACAGATTAAATTCATCACAGCTCTTTCAGAAAATGCTTTCTGACAAAAAAAATAAAATCAGAATCAGTTCGGCAAAAAGCGATGACGAAAGATCAGTAATTAAAATAATGTCAAAAAATATTGACCTTATCAGAACAGAGCGGGAGTCAAAAAAAATATTATCAGATAAAAGCAGAGCTTTAGCCGAGCTTGCACGTGTTTTAAACACCACACGAATGATACGGACAATGACATGTTTCGACATTTCAAATTTTCAGGGCAAGGACTCAGTCGCAAGTATGTCCTGTTTTTTAAACGGTTATCCTGATAAAAAAGGTTACCGCAAATTTAAAATCCGCGGTTATGAATCGGCAAACGATCCCGGCATGATTCATGAGGCAGTTTCAAGATATTTGCAGAATATTATAAATGAGTCGCTCGAACTGCCCGATCTTATTGTTATCGACGGAGGACCGACTCAGCTCACACGCGCAATTGAGGCAGCTTCGGCTCTAAAAACCGATGTAATGATTATTTCAATTGCAAAACGAAACGAAGAAATCTATACATCACCTGACGCTCCGCCTATTGTGCTTCCAAAAGAATCACAGGCATTACAAATAATACAAAGCATTCGCGACGAATCACATAGGTTCGGTGTTAAATATCACAGAGAAATCAGAAGCAGGCGCATCATAAGCTCACCTTTCGACAAAATAAAAGGAATCGGGAAGGATAAAAAAGCATTACTTCTTAAAAACTACGGTAGTGCAAAAAATGCAGCACTAGCAGAAGCCGAAGAAATAGCAGTAAAACTTAATATAAGCAAAGAAAAGGCTCAGAAAATAAAAGAATTACTTCTTTCTGATAACTTTAATTGAATAAACCACCCGCTTATACGGATCCGTTCCACCTTTAACATTAACTCCTCTGTCATTTGACAGATGCATAGCATTAAAGGATTTAAGATAACGGTTCTCCTCAGGAATACTAAGTCTTTTCATCAATGCCCGGTATTCAGAATATGTTGATTCAATGACGAGAGTATCATCAGAATCAGATAATATTTTTCCGGCAGTAAGCATGGATTTTAATTCACTAGATGAAACAACTTCATCTGTTACATGGGAATAATCAAGCATAGGAGAATTGTTCACAGAAATATCTGTTTCAACTTTTCTACTGTTTTCATTTACCAGTCCGGAAAACAGAATTAATAGGAAAGCCGCAGCAGCCGATAGAGGAAGAATGTGACGCTTTTTAAACAGTCTGCGTTTTTTTATTCTTCTCATAATCTCTGTATCAAAAAGATCGTTTTCTATTTGAAGAGTTTTTAATGATGAAGTGAATTTCTTTGTTTTTTTGATTTCAGACAAAACAGCAGAACATTTAGCACATTTTTTAATGTGAGCTGAAAACACATCTGTTTTATGACCGTCAGAATATGCCGAGATTTCATCAAATTTCATATGTTCATTTCTCATACATACCCCCTTTCACTCAACCTTTTCCGCAGCATTTCCCTTCCGCGGTGAATTCGTATTTTAACATTGCTCATGCTTATTGACAAAGCCTCCGAAATATCCTCATAGCTCATTTCCTCAACATCACAGAGGATAACAGCTTCTCTATAATCATCCGGGAGATTAGAAAGTTCGGCAACCGCCGCTTTATAAGTCTCAGATGTTACCAAGTCTTCCTCCAGCGACCCGCGTGAATCAGGTATCTCATAATCAGCTCCCGAATCATCATAAAGGTCAGAGATAGAGACTTTTTTAATGCGGCCTTTTTTTCTTACATGATTTCTGCAATGATTAATCATTATGCTGAAAAGCCATGTCGAAAACTTTGCTTCTCCCCTGAATTTACTCAAAGAAGAATACGCCGCAACCAGTATGTCCTGGGAAATCTCCATTGCATCTTCTTCGCTCCCGCAATAACCGCAGACATATCTGAATATTTTGTCGCGATAGCGTTTAACAAGAAGAGCATAATCATTAACCTTTCCCTTAACCACCGACTCAATTATCTCAAGGTCGCTCTTTTCAGTCATAAATACTCGTACTTTGTTACAGATTTTTTAACCGATTACTCTTACAAATCTTCTTTTTCCTGCTTTAATAACACAATTGCATGGGAAAATAATTTCAAATCTTTCATCAGAAACTTTTTCTCCGTCGATGCTGATACCGCCACCGGCTATTAATCTGCGTGCTTCACCGTTGGAAGACGCAATACCGGTTAAAGAAAGCAGTTTAACAATCCATATCTTACCGTCTTTTTTATCTTCATCGGATACTATAAATTCATCCATTTCGTCCGGAACTTCTTTTTTAACAAATAGTGCGTTAAAATCAGCTTCTGCCTTTTCCGCTGTTTCTTTATCATAAAACTGCGCGCATATATTTTTAGCAAGATCGACTTTTGCCTGTTTCGGATGTATCGATTTTTCAGAAATTCCTCTTCTGATATTATCTATCTCCGCTCTTGGAACATCTGTAACCAGTTCGTAATATTTAAACATCAGCTCATCTGAAATAGACATAACCTTTCCGAAAATATCTTTAGGTTCTTCATTAATTCCTATATAGTTTCCAAGCGATTTGCTCATCTTATTAACGCCGTCAAGTCCGACTAAGAGAGGAAGCGTAATGATGCTCTGCTGTTTTAAACCGTATTCTTTCTGGAGATCACGGCCTACAAGAAGATTGAATTTCTGATCAGTTCCGCCGAGTTCAACATCGGCTTTCAAAGCAACAGAATCATATCCCTGAACCAGCGGATACATGAATTCTATAATTGAAATTGATTTACCTGATTTATATCTTTTTGAAAAATCATCACGTTCGAGCATTCTGGCTACATTATAATGGCTTGTCAATTCAAGCACTCCGGCAAAATCCATTGAGGAACACCACTTTGAATTGAATTCTACAACGGTTTTTTCAGGATCAAGAATCTTGAAAACCTGTTTTTTGTAGGTTTCGGCATTAATTAGAACTTCTTCCTTGGTAAGTTTTTTCCGTGTTTCAGATTTACCTGTCGGATCTCCTATCATCCCCGTAAAATCCCCAATCAGAAAAACTACACGATGCCCCATCTGCTGGAAATGCTTCATTTTGCGCAATAGCACAGAATGACCAAGATGAATATCAGGTGCAGTCGGATCAAATCCGGCTTTGACTGTCAAAGGAATCTGTTTATCCTCAGATTCCTTCATTTTTGCTATAAATTCGTCTTTTGGTATTATTTCTTCCGTACCACGGAAAATAAGCTCCATATCATTCTTAATCATAAACTCTCCGTACACTATCGAAGTTCATTACTTATCATTTAAAAAGTGTGTCAATGATTTTTGAGAGTTTATATTTCGGAGAAAACCAATTCTAATAAATATTAAACAGAAGCAATAATTTCATAAATTATATTACAGAAATCATCCTTTTTAAACGGCTTTTTGATAAAAGCAGACAAACCATTCTCTTTTAGAAGTTCATCATCCTCTTCGCGGCTGTATCCTGAACAGAGAATGATACGGGCATCAGGATTAATTTCCTTTATTTGAAAAAAACAATCCTTTCCTTTCATTTCAGACATAATCATATCAAGAATAACCAGAATAATTTCTGAAGATTTCAGGCTGTATAATTCAAGAGCTTCTTTTCCGTTTTTGGCAGTACTTAAAAAGCCATAAGCGCAGCTCTGATAAAACTGGTTATTGGAGCCTGCTCGCGCGCGTCTTCAACTGTGTCCTTTAAATTAGTCAATGTTTCGCTTGCCTGATTCGCAAGTTTATCATCAACAATCAGTTTTCCGATTGTTCCTTCACCACGAGTAATTTTATCAGCAATAAAATTCATCTTATAAGATAAATCCTTAAAATTGGCCATTGTCACCCTCAGATTACTTATTGAATCCGTAATCGCTTCTTTATTTTCACCGACAAGATCTTCAAGTGTTCCCATAAGATCACCAGAAGGAGAACCTAGAAGAACCTGATTCAGCGCAACTTCACGGTAAGTTCTTTCATCGTCATACTCTACTCCCGGAGTAATTTCAACAGCCTTTGCGCCCATAAAGCCTTCAGATTTAACCTTGATTTTGTAATTTTCAAAAAGAGTAAACTGATTAAACATTTTCATAGTAACAAGAACTTTATTCCCGTTAAGTTTTACGTTTTCAACCGACCCGGAATATACGCCGAGAATTTTTACCGGATCATTTTTTTTGATACCGAAACCGTTTGTAAATTCAGACTGAATACGGTAATAACGCTTACCTTCAAAAAATTCATCCTTAAGCAGAATTGTATAATAACCCAGTACCAAAACCGCAAATAAAAACATAAGTCCGACAATTATATTATGTGTTCTTCCAGCCATAATTCCCCCTATTGCTTTTCCGCATTGATCGGACCTTCCAAAAGTCCTTCAATAAACTGACGTACTATCGGATTATCCGTTTTTCTTATCTCATCAGGTGTTGCACACTGAATAATTTTTGCATTAAAAAGCATTGCTATACGGTCTCCGATTTCGTATGCGCTTTTCATATCGTGAGTAACGACAACGCTTGTAACAGAATATTCTTTCTGAAGCTTTCTGATAATCTTGTTTATCAGAGAACTCATAACAGGATCAAGACCGCTTGTTGGTTCATCATATAAAATTATATCCGGTCTTGAAACAAGAGCTCTTGCAAGACCTGCGCGCTTTTTCATTCCTCCGCTAATCTCGCTTATCATTTTATCTTTAGCATCAAGAAGCTGAAGTGAATCCAGCGTCTCTTCAACCAAAGAGTCAACTTCATTTGGTTTGCACAATTTACGTTCTATCAGAGGCAAAGCTACATTATCCTTTACCGACAGCCAGTTAAGCAATGCTCCCGACTGAAAAAGAAACCCCATCTTGCTGCGCAGACGTTCCTTTTTTTTGTCATCTGCAAAATCCATCCGATCGGAATCAACCCAGACTTCACCTGCATCCGGATCAAGAAGTCCGCCGATATGGCGCAGGGTAACTGTTTTGCCTATTCCGGACTGACCTATTATCACGAGTGTTTCACCTCTCTTTATTTCAAGCGAAACATTATCGAGAACAAGTCTCTTCCCAAAACGTTTTGTTACATCAACTAGCCGTATCATTTCACACCGTAAAATATCGCCGTAATATAATAACCGGTTATCAGAACCATTACAAAAGAAGCGATTACGGAATTTCGAGTTGCCTGACCGACACCTGCTACTCCGTTTTCAGCCTTAAGCCCGTTTGCACAAGCAATAGCAGCAACCATTGTTCCAAACAAAAAAGATTTCAAAAGACCGACATATACCGCTTTAAGCTTCAATCCCAAAAGACAGCTTTTCCAATAAATATCCCATTCGACAGAAAGCTGTGAATAAGAAACAACCCCTCCCCCGATAGTTCCCATTATAGTAAAATAAACACTGACAACAGGAAACATCACCGCAAGAGCTACTACTCTAGGCATCACAAGAAACTTAACTGGGTTTATCAAAAGCATTTCGAGTGCGTCAATTTCTTCAGATACTTTCATTGTTGAAAGCTCTGCGGCGATTGATGATCCGACTGATGCTATAAGAACTACCGCGGTGGTAAATGAGCTCATCTCCCTTGTCAGAGTAGTTACTACAAGTTGTCCTATAAGATTTTCAAGCCCGAATTTTTTCATTTCAAGACCGGTCTGAAGTGAAAGTATCATTCCGGTGAAAAAAGCTACAATGCTTACAACAAGAAAACTTTTTGCTCCTGCTGCATACATCTGCTTAACGACTTCAGATCTTTTTTCAATAACTTTCGGAAGAAAACAAACTGACTGGAAAATTAAAACAAGAGAGTATCCAGAGAATTCGGTAATACGGATAAAATTCTCCCAAATCAGAAATAGCCAGCTTGTAAAAGGTGAATTACGCATCAGAATGCCGTCCCGAAAGAAAAGTTATTGGAGACGGTATCTTTAAATCTATATGTCACCGGCATATAGATTTTTTCCGATTCAAGAGGATTATCAAACACAATTTTATCAGAGGAATCCGTAATAATCGGTATCCAGAATAATTTGAATCCCTGTCCTCTTTCATCGTGGAAATATCCGAATGACGAAAACAAAAATGAAAAATTAGTCGTCCTGCCGTTATATGATGAATAATTTGCAATCAACGGAACTGCCCATTGGAAATAATTTCCTTTTCGGTACTGATAATAGGTTCTGAACAGTAAACCGAATGACGAAACATCTTTTCTCTTATGATATTCCAAAAGAGAAACTACCGGCAGATAAAGCCTCTCATAACCGTCAGGATCACGGAAAAAGAAAATCGAAAGCAGAGAAAAATCCCTGTCCCCCCGGTCATTAGACTCATAATGGAAAAGAGGCCAGATTTTAAAATAATCCCATTTCTTCCCGTAATAAGGATGCTCGGTAAAACGGTACTCGCGGTGGAATTTCCAGATAATAAAACTGATGACTTTATAGTCTGAATGGAAATATCCGTTTTCCTTTGTCTGCCTGAAATAAAAAGGGGTATAAAAAACTGTTTTCTTTGTTCCGTAACGGTATCTGCCGTAAAAAGGAAAAATTATCAGCTTTTCCATATCCGGATTTTTGCTTTTAGCTTTTTGAAAAAACGGCCACGGCATATTCAGAGATTCTTCTCCCCTGATTTTATTGTAGCCCCATGAAAAAAAAGGCCAGAGAATTGTAGTAGATTTCACCATTCCGTCATCAGTCCATTTCTTTCCGTAAAAAGGAAAGAGAAAAAATGTTTTATAAGTGCGCTTTGACGTATAAGTTTCACCGTAATTATATATGAGAAAATATGATTTTCTGTCATAAAACCCTTTTTTTGTATGATGAGCATAAAAAGGGAATATCCTTATAGATTTTCTACCGCCGCCTTCGCCTTTCATAAAAAACGGCCAGAGAACAGCTTTCGCATGATATTCTTTATAACCATATTCAGTATAAAGAGGAATCAGAGAAGCAAGACAATATGCCGCTATCATTAAAGTTGAACTGGGCGGGTAAAGAAAAAATAAAGCTACTCCCGGAAAAATAACAGGGGTAATGTAATCATATCCGAGTTTTTGCTTTAATGTACCGCCGATCGGCCAGACCATAAGGTAACGGTCTTTACTTTCCGAGCCGCTGCCGTAAAAAACAGGCGGAAGAACAAGATCATAATCTTCTTTTTTCCCAGAATGGTTATAATAAGTCTCGCCTGAAAGTGAAAAAAAATAATGATTTTTATATCCCAGATTGTTTTTGTAGTTTGAAGCTATAACCGGCGGAAGAAATGCCGTGTATGTCGAACCGTCATTATATGTATTTTTGAGATAAAAAGGTCTTATTGTACGAAATGACGACAAATCATCACTTCCTTTTTCATAAATGAACCAGAACCATGAATGATTCTCTCCGGCAAATGCAGATTCGGCTGAAAAAATGATAATTCCGGCTAAAAAAACGCCAATAACATATTTCATTATCAGAAATAACCCCTTTCAGTCATTCTTTCACTCCATGTCCTTTGATTCAAGAATTTATTGACATTATCAGGCATTCATGTCTTTTATATATGTAATGGATGTAGCTATCTTGTTACGGCAATAAATGGAGGTTTACAGATGAAACGTGCATTATTTATGCTTTTGCTCTCTGCGGTTGTTTCAATTCCGTCATTATCACAGGATACAGCGGATAAAGCAGATACTAAAACAACACCGGCTTCTACGGAAAAAGTTACTGCAGAAGTGGACAGCGATCAGGTATATAAAGAAATAACTATTGAAGATTTCGAAACTACACAATGGACCAGTTCGAATATTTCTATTTCTGTAACAAAGGATCAGAAAGCTGAACTTCAGACAAGAGATCAGTATCCTGCCCCTATTAAAGATTCAAAAAAATACATTGGAATCAAGGTTTACGGCAAAAACGGAGATGTTGTTGTAATTAAACCTCCAAAAGAACTCATAATAACCCAGCATTGCAAAAGCATTTCGATATGGGTTTATGGGAAAAATTTTTCGGGCGAATTATCACTTCTTCTCCAGGATGCAAACGGAAAAGTTCATAGGCTTGTTTTCGATAAATTAAATTTTCTCGGCTGGAGAAAACTTCATAAAAAACTTTCCAATGAAATAGCTCAGGAAGATAAATTTCTTTCTCAGAAAAGACAGATGAAAATCTTAAGTTTCCAGTATAAACCTGCCGGAAAAGGAAGACTTGCTGAATGGAATTACTTTTACATGGATGACATCATGGCAAACGTAAGAGACAAATACCTGGATAAACAGGACGACAACTGGTGAAATTAAAGCAGCAGGGAAACCTGCTGCTTTTAACATCTATGAATAAGAAAATATGCCATATGCTTCTATTATTTGTATTTTCCGGTTTCAGTAATATATCTGCCGGAGACGTTACAGTTTTATCCGACGACAAACCTTCTGTTGAAAAGATTATTAAAGACAATATTGAAAAACTCGGAATAAGTCCGGATATATCCGTTAGAGTAAGAATCTATAAATTCTCTTCGCAGTCAGAAATATTTTCAGTTAAAGGCGATTCTCTTTCAATAGAAAAAGGAATAATTGAAATCGGCGCTCTCGTAACTGTAATAGAAAATAAAAATCCGCATTCAATGCATATAATCAAAGCAAACGGTAAAAGTGAGAAAGAAGCTGTTTCTGAATTTTTGCAAAACATGAATATGATTCTAATAAAACTCAAATAATCATTTTACTGACGCCAGAATCTAAAATCAAATCTTTCCTGTTTTTTACCGTAAAATCGGCATGGATTGATATCTATGCCGCCGCGCCGTGTATAAAAAGCCATAACACAGATATTTGACGGATTCAGTATATTATAGATGTCAGAAAATATTTTCTCACAGCAGCTCTCGTGAAAATCCTGATGTTTTCTGTATGAAACAATGTATTTCAAAAGCGACAATTCGGTAATTTTTTTATCAGAAACATATTCAATATAAATCGTAGCCCAGTCCGGCTGTCCCGTAACAGGACAAAGACTTCTAAGCATGTTAGAATAAACCCTGGTTTCTTTCTCATTCGGAAGATTTTCAGTTTCCAATAGAGATGAATCGTAATCATATTTTTCGATTTTCACATCTATATCATCAATAAGAAGGGCATTTTCTATTTTTGTAATTACCGGATTGATCTCATCATGCTTAATAAATTCTATGGACAATTTATCAGAAACAACAGCTTTTGAAAGATCGGATATTATCAATGATTTAACTTCCGACTCATCGGTAAAGCGCTTCATGGCGAAACTTCCCAGATACAGCTTCAGCGACTTGGATTCAATTATATTTTGTGAATCAGATGGATATATCAATCTGAGAATTCTGTTCTCCGGCTTTCCTCTATCATTTAGATAACTGAATTCATAGGAATTCCAGACATCATAACCGTTAAATAATGTATTATTAATTCCGTTTTTTTTTCTTGCGGCAGATCTTTCGATCGGAAAAAGAATTTCCGGAGAATATTCTAAATCAAACGAGGTCTTATTTCCAAGAAGAATATCCATTATACACTGCCGTATTTTTTTACAAATTCATCATATCCGTTTTTCCGCAAAACACATGAAGGGCATGTACCGCATCCCATACCGTAATAATTCTTTTTATCGGATCCGTTATAACATGTCATGGTCTCTTTAAGAATGTAATCAAGAACTCCCAGATCTTTTGCCATCTTAAATTCATCAGCTTTTGTCAGCCACATCAGCGGAGTATGAATGACCAGATTTCTTCCGCTAAGATCGGTTGAAAGATTAATCGCAACCTGTGCGGATTTAACAAAAATATCCCGACAGTCAGCATAACCTGAATAATCCGTTTCGCATATTCCTGTTACAAGATGCCGGATATTAAGAGTACTCGCCCATCCGGCAGCAACTGTAAGAAAAAGCAGATTGCGGTAAGGCACAAAACTTGAAGGAACAGAACTGTCTAATTGATGCCCTACCGCAACATCTCCGCCGCCGCTGAAAAGATTGGATATAACTATATCTTTGATAAATGATATATCGACTGTTTTAAGTTTTACCTTGTTATCTGCGCAGATTTTCTCTGCAAATTTCGTTTCAACAGAATGCTTCTGATTATAAAAAAATGAAATTGCGTGTACATTCGCGAAATTCTGTTTAGCCCAGAACAAACAAGTTGTTGAATCCTGACCGCCGCTCATAAGAACAAGAGCATCATCATGTCTGTAACTATTATCCATTAAACTCCCCTTTTATCTGCCTGCCATATTATCTTATGAATCTGAATTGAAATAGAAGCATCAAGTCTGTTTGATAAAATAAAATCTACTATTTCTTGCAGATTTATTTTGCCCCATTGCGGAGAAAAATATATCCTTACATTTTTATTTTTATTACGTATATTTTTTATTTTTTCAAGTATCCATGGCAGATCTTCTCCGGCGGCAACAAACTTGATGCAGTCTTTACGCTGAAGTAAGTTTATATTATTTTCATCAAATGAATCACCGGCAAGCGATGACGGCGTCTTGATATCGCATACAAAAACCGCATTATCTGCACCGAAGTCAATTTTCTGAGACCCGTTAGTCTCTATAATAAAAACAACATCGGGATATAATTTTATAAGTTCATAAATTCCGGATGCACGTTTTTTTAATAGGGGCTCTCCGCCGGTAAAAAGAATTTTTAAATTCGGATAATCTTTTATCTGACTGAAAATAATACTGCTTAATTCATCGAATGTAAGAATCTCATTAATTTCTTCCCTGTAAGGAGTATCGCAGTAAGAGCAGTCCAGATTGCATCCTGAAAAGCGGATTATGTAAACCGGGTCTCCGGCAAACGGAGCCTCTCCGCTCACGCTCATAAATCTTTCACATATTTCAAAATTCATTAAAAATCGCCGGTTTCGCAATATGATGTTTTGGAAATAACATTTTCATAAACTCTGACTTTAAAATCCAGTCTGTTATTGCCTGATTTACATTCAGAATATATAAGCAGTGCAATATTTTCAGCAGTAGGTTTTTCAATAATATCATTTAAATTCTTATGGTCGAGTTTATAGGTAATTTCCTTAAGATTCCCGAAATCCCACAGAATACCGCTTGAATCAATCAGCGCGGAATCACCTTTCACCCAAACAGATACTTTCCAGGTGTGCCCGTGAAGATAAGCGCACTTGCCTGGATGATTCTTTATCAAGTGAGCAGAATCAAAAAATGCTTCGGTATAAATAGTCAGAATCATATTCAAAACCCGGTTTTTTCTGCGTTAGTCAGAACTGACGCATAATATTTTTTAAATTCATTAGAACTCATATAATACCGATTATATCATCAATATCAGAATCCGTCAACTTTCCGCATGCTCCGAAAAAATCAGAAGCTTTTGTTTTCTTTTTAATCCGTATAGATATATCTGCAAAACCCCCGTCAAAATTCTGAGGAAATGTCAGATTCATCCCCGCGTTTCTGAACCTTTCCGAAAGAGAAGCAGATTTTTCGAGAAGTGAAGACATCAAAGGATAACGAATACGCTTAAGTTCCTTAATAAGAATAATATCCTCTGAAGCATTATCGAATACGGATATGACATCTTCCTTTCCGGTCAATTTTAAAATATCCGAAACAATTGCAACTGACTCCCTGAAAAGAGCAAATTTAAAACCTTTTGCGGTTATGAAAGATTCATAAGCCGATATTATATCATAGTCAAGCATTAACATTTCATCAAGAATCTTAAGAGGTGCATCCTTTTCATTAAAATAATCTAAAATTGAATCAGGAATAAGTATATCATTTGCAGTTCTTCTGGAAGCTGGAATTCCCAGTTCATTCATTAAATCTGTATCGGAATAAAAATATTTACATGCTTTCAGTTTTCCTGAAAAAGAAAGCAACCCTGAATAATTTTTCTTTATAATTTCTTTTCTGAATTCTTCATGAATACTAACGGTTTTAACAGCTATGAACTTCGCAATAGAAGCATCACGCATTGCCATAAAACGGTTATGTCCTGATAAAATTCTAAAAGATGAGCCATTTTCTATTAGTATAAGAGGATTGGCAAGTCCGCTTCTTTTTATTGAAATTGAAAGATTTTGATTATAAGGTCTGGAAATTTTATATTCTTCATCATAAACAACATCACTAATATCGGCCTCAAACATCAATAACTCCCTGTAATAGAGTATTTAATTCTTCCTCACTGACGACACGGACTTTTGAAAGCTTCTCAAGCGCTGAATTTGCGCCTTCTGTAAAAGGCGCGGTTGTGATAAAAATACCGGTTCTCGCCTTATTGTCATTGATAGCCTGGGCAAAATTACGTAAAGGTATTTCGCCAATTTTAGTTTTACGCCATCTTCTAACCCATACCAGAGCCTTATTCCCGGTAGAACGTTCAGTTGCAAGAATATCTACTCCGTCATTTTCCTTATATGTCGTCAAGAACTCCGTTACCCGGAATCCGAGTTTTTCAAGAATTCTTCCTGAAACTATTCTGAATTTTTCTCCGTCCAAAGCACAGTATTTTTCAGTAAGATTATCTACAAACATGAAATCTGAACCTTCAGACAATTTCTCAGACGAAGATTTCGCTATTGAAGCTATTGATCTCAAATCAAATTTATTATCAGCCTTAAGGCCGCAGATATTCCATAAAAAATTCTGAGGAAAAGCTTCTTCAATCCATGTTGTTGTTCTTTCAAAAACCGAATTTTCTCCCTTCTGAAATCCTGAAGAATCATTCATTTCTTTTCTCAATTCAGTAATATACGATTGAATATTTCTGTAATTTCTGTCAATTTCTGCAAGTTTATTCCAGTAATCATATGCCTTGTTTGCCTGCTCGTCAAAAAGACATGCAAACCCGAGATCATAAAGAACAGTAATTTCCTCTTCTTTCATCGAATTTTTTCTGCAGTAATTTAGCAGTGCTTCAAATTTCGAGACCGCTTCTTTATGTTTCTTTAAATGGCTGTGAAGAACAGCATCCAGACGCATCAAAACAAATAATATGGAAGGATCTGATATCTTAGCCACAAGCTTTTCTACCAAAGACTGTGCTTTTTTAAAATCACGTTTACGCCTTTGCGCAAAAGCCATTGCAAGAGAAGCTATATCAGATTCGGGATTTTTTTCCATCGCTGTTTTAAAATAACCGATAGCATCCGCCGTTTTCTGATTTTGATATGAACACATTCCTGCTCCGAAAGCAGTTTCAAAATCAGGCTGTTTCGCACGGACTAGAAGATCGAAATAACGCTGGGAAATTTCATATTCTTCCTGACCGAGAGCAATAAATGCGCAATAATAAAGAGAATCATAATCTGAAGGCTCATACTTCTGAATATCAGAATAGTATCTGAATGAATTTTCGAGGTCATCGCGGCTCAAAAATATCTTCGCGAGATTTTTCTCGATTTTAATCTTAGAAACTTCCAGATTGAATTTATTTATTTCTAGAACCTGAGTGTAGTGTTTTGCAGCATCATCATATTCGCCGAGCGACATATGAATTTCGGCAAGACGGAAATGGGAAATAAAATCGAACGGATTTGCATCTATAAGTTTCCGGTATTCGTAAACTGCATCACGAATGCGGTTTGTTTTAATGAATTCTTCGGCTCTTTTTGCAGGATCAAGTTTTTTGGACAGAAAACGGCTGTAATAAATATAACCGCCAAGAACAATAACCGCGCCTATAAAGAAAAAAACCATCATAAAAGCGTCCGTCCCGGCGGCATTATACTATTCTGAAAAAGCCTGCAGGGCAGCTTCCTCCGAATCATATATGTCGAACATTTCCATAAGCTCAACAACTTCGAAAATCTTTTTAACTGCAGTATTGATATTGCAAAGCTTAAGTTTCTTTTTATTGTCTTTGAGAATTCTCATTGTTGAAACGAATATTCTAAGTCCCGAACTGCTCATATATTCGACTTCCTCAAGATTTAAAAGAAGGTGGCACTCCGGCTCTTCTTTTATTATCTGGTTAATTCCTTTTTCAATATCGGCTGACAAATGGACGTCAAGTCTGCCATTAAGATATATTACAATTACATTATCAACTTTGTTGGTCTTCAAGCCCATAAATCCTCCGAAACTGTGCACACAAAATTATATTCACATAAAAAGCATTATTTCAAGCAAATAATTTCATTCTACTCCCATCGCCGCATCTTTCTTAGTTAGAAAAAGACCGGAAATGTTCAAAACTGCTATCGATAAAAAGAATAAACTTAAAATAAGCGCTGAAGTCTGTTTTTCTTCAGAAAACAGATACTTAAAAGCCGCAAATAAAGAAGCAGATACCGGGAAAAAAACCCCGAAAAAATAAACAAGCGCCCTGTATTTGAGAGGATCAAAAAGCGGCATTACCATAGAAATGCCTGCAAAAAACATTAGAAGGGAAATTGATTGCGCAAAAACCGTAATCAATACCAGAAATTCATCAAGGCGCATCTGGCTGATCCAATCTTCTCCGACATCAATGGACATGCATTTACCCAAAAGTGCAGGGCTGATAAAGAAAACAAGCCCTACCAGCACAAAAAGAAGACCGGTAATAAGAATACACACCTGCAAATAATTAGTTTTCTTACTTCTCATTAAAACCCTGCTCCGATAACTGCTTTTTCACAATTTCCATTGACTGTTCATTAAACGAGCTCAGATTATTTTGAGTAAAGTTTAAGTCAAGAAATATATTTTTGTGCGCCGGGAAATAGAAATCCGTTGGACAATTTTCTTCCGCAGTATTAAATTCACGGGCAAACAATTCTGGTATGCCGTTAAAAACTCTAGAAGCACCGCCGACAGAAGAATAAACTGATATTATTTCATCATAGGAAAATCTTAACATCGCGGCACCTGACGCTTTACCGAATGCGGAACAGTATTTATTATCCCCTATTCCGTCAAATAAAGGAGGAATAGAAATAGAAGAAGAAGCTTCCTGGAACATTTCTCCGGAAGAAAAAAGATACTCATTGCCGTTTAATCCCGAAAATGAATGAGAAATACACAGCAGTTTATTATCTTCAATTCTGGTTTGACCGAAAACATCTCTCATGAATTTTACTATTTTTTTTGATGAGCTCAGATATTGTCCCGGAAAATTTATATCAAATAGAGTATTGATTACTGATGGATTAAAAAGCCTGAAAGATGATTTCAAGAAATCATCCTTGCTTGAAGAAACTGCAAACAAACATGACAAAACATAAGGGAAAAAAGTACTGAACACCGCGTCGAAAGTAAAGTCCGATTCAAAAAAAGAACAGAGAAAAGGAATGTAGCCTATTGATTGAGCTGACCTGGGCGTCAGATAAAGAGCTTTCCGTTTTTTTGAAATAATGTCCGCAAGTGAAATAATACCTTCTGATGATGAAATACTATTTTCTGTATTTTCTGTATAATCAATATTTACCACATGGTGATTTTTTATGACTGTATTGCTGAATTTAACAGGAATTACAATCTGGGCATCAGATGCAGAAACCGGGAAATTCTGTTTTTCTGAAAGTATATCAATAACATAATCGGCTTTTTTTACAGCTTCATCCCTTAGCTGTTCATCATAGTCGGAAATGTCCATTATGATGTAATTGTAGGTAAATGAAAATGAAAACAGAATTGGAGCAATCAATGAAGAATCGCATTTAACCATGCTTCCGTGTGAAACATTAAGTAGATCTATATTTTCCGCCGCAGAAACTGCTGTCAGGCTTTTTTGCTTTTCATTTTCTTCTTTTTGTGAAAAAGGAGGCGTTATCTTCGCATTAAACACATCAAAAACAGAAGAACCGCCGTATGAAAGATCAAGAATAACGGTTTTCCCTTTTCCGGAAAGGACTCTTGCCAGATTAGAGGCGATTGCAGTTTTTCCGCTTTTAGAACTACCGCATACTGCTATTACCTTTGCGGAAACAGATGAAAACTTCTCTGCGGATTTAACAAGCGGGTATTTCAAAAGCTTCATTGCCTTCATATAACCGCGCATAGCTTTTGGGGAAAGTGAAAACAGATTTATACAGTCATCATTATTAAGCGAAATAAGCTTAACATCCGACAAAGCACGGAGTTCTCCGCGGGGTGCCGCATCGGAAAAAGGAAGATAGCCGAAAAACGATCCTGGATTAAAAAAATTTGATTCGCCCTTGCCGCCTGTTGAAACCGATTCCATTATCCCGGAATCAAGAAAATATACTGATTTTTCACCAAGGAGATCCAGTTCATCACCTTTCGAAAGATAATGTATCCCAGCCTTTTGCCCAAGGGATGCAGATTCTTCAAAAAGAAGAGATGAAAAAAAAGGATTTGCGGAAATTCTTTTCTGAGAAGCATTCATTGAATTGCCCGGAGCATTTCTATCAGCTGTGCTTTTCCATAAAGTTCAATCGGACGTGTATTTGCGAAATCTATAGCTTCACGGCTTAAATCACCGGTTGATATTACGACAATTCTCTGCGCATTACGGAATTTCATGCCTTCATGAAGCTTTCTTAAAAAAGATTCTCCGACGCTGTCAGTTGTACGTATTATACGAATAAGTTTATTAGTTCTTCTTGTGTTTCTTCTTTTATCATCAGGTTCAGATGCGAAAATCTCAATATCCACATCGCTGATAACCTTGGTTTCCTGAATTTCAAGACCAAGATGTTCAATCAGTTTCCGTGTTGTAAGCTCGAAATTCGATAATGTCGCTATAAGAAAATCCTTTATGTGATCATCCTGACGGAACTCTTCATTCTGCTTGAGCTTCTGCTCAACATCACGGAATTTCTTATTTACTTCATAAATGCGTTCCCAGTTTGATATTGCAGAATGCATATCTCTCTGCTTTTCATATGCCGCAGCAAGAAAATATCTCATATTCAGCTCAGTATCACTTCCGCGCGAAACTGATTTTAGACCGCGTTCGAATTCAATTACAGCCTTCGGATACTGCTCTTTTTCCATATAGCACGTACCCTTGGCGAGAAAACATTTCGTTTTGATATCTTCACTTTTCTGCGCTACTTCAAATTCTTTAATCGCCCAGTCAGGGTCCCCAAGCTGGCGCAGAACAAGTCCTAGAAAATAATGAGCTTTAAAATTAGACGGATCAAGTTTTATCGCTTCCATAAGCGCATTTTTGGCATCTTTATTGTTACCTGTACGGTAAAGAGTCTGACCGTAATAATAGAAGGAGTTTGAATGCTTAGTATTCAACTCGGTGGCTTTTCTTAGATACGGACCCGCCTTATCAACCATTCCTGAATCATAGAACAGAACACCGAGCTCGTAATAATTCTCAAAATTATTCGGATCAAGCTTGGTAAGCATGAGATATTCGTTTTTCGCGTCATTGACCTTTTTCTGATCTTTGAAAATACGTGCAAGTTTTGAACGGACTTCCTTCTCGCTTATTTTATCATTCGGAGTGGCGTATTTCAAAACCTGACGATATTCAAGAACGGCATACTGCCCGTTTCCTTCTTTTGTAAAGGCTTCACCAAGAAGAAAATGGGCGTAAACATTGTGATCGTCTTTCGCAAGAACATCTTCGAGTTTTTTGATGGCAAGCTTTGTTTGTCCCTTTTTTATCATTTCCGCGATTTCATCAAGCCTGCGCGGAAAAAAATACGTGCTCAGCATATAGAGCCCGAAAATAGCAAAAAGCACAAAGAAAACAAAGACTAGAACATACGTTAAAATCATATTTATTTATTCAAACTCTCAATTTTCTGCTTTTTGAGTTCAGCATTCTGCAATTCAAGATCACGCACTTTTTTCAGAGCCGCATCAAGCTCTTCCCTGCCGAGCTCCGAAGCGTTTTCGTAAGCTTTCGCCGTATCATTTATACGCTTCATCTCTTTACGTTCATATTCAAGCATCTGCTCATACATTTCAATAATTGATTCATCATTATCGATTTCTTTCTCATGAAGTTTCATTATCTCTTCGTAGCCCTTGAGAAGCTTACGAAGATATATATTATCTTTTTCAAGCTCCTCAAGTTTCTCTTTGAGATCTTCCATTTCACCCATAATTCCTCCGAACTATATCTGATAAACTATCAATCCGTCTCTCAGTTTCGGTTCAAACCATGTCGATTTTGGAGGCATAACATTACCGCTGTCGGAAACATCCATCAAATCCTGCATAGAAGTCGGATACATGGAAAAAGCCGCCTTGAATTTACCGGAATCTACAAGTTTAACAAGTTCCTTTGTTCCTCTTATTCCGCCGATAAAATCTATTTTTTTGCTCGTTCTCGGATCATCAATGCTGAAAACTGGTTTAAGTATGTAATTCTGAAGGACGCTTACATCAAGTGATTCAACAGGATCGTTTCCTGTATCAAATGAAGGTTTTACATTATACCACTCGCCGTCGATATACATGCAGAAACTTCCTTTATCTTTGGGAGTATCGTAATCGACTTTACTTACTGTAAACTTTTCACTTATTTTTGCAATAAGAGATTCTTTCGTGTTTCCGTTAAGATCTGCAAGAACACGGTTGTAAGGCATAATCTTAAGCTGGTCGTGAGGAAAAACAACTGAAAGGAAATAATTGAAATCGCCTTTCTTTGTATCAGATCCGTCCTGTCTGCGCGCAAGAGCGTTTTTAGCTGCTGATGCCGCGCGGTGATGACCGTCAGCAATGTACATTCCGGTATCTTTGAAAGACTGCTTAATTTGATCGATCAAAGCTGGTTCATCAATTATACGAAATATGTGACGAATGCCGTCAGGTGCTGTAAAATCATATTCAGCTGGTTTAGAAAGCGCCTTTGTCCAAAGATCCTTTTTAGAACCGTCTTCTTTATAAAAAAGAAAAACAAGACCGGTTTGCGCACCAAGCACGTCGATATGCTTGATACGGTCGCGCTCTTTATCTTCGCGTGTAAATTCGTGCTTTTTAACGACACCGTTAAGATAATCATCAACACTGACAGTGCATACAAGACCTGTCTGCTCACGTCCGTTCATAACAAGTGTATAGAAATAAAAACATGGAGTCTTTTCGGATGCAAGATATCCCTTTTCTATGAACGCCTTGAAATTCTCGGCGCCTTTATTGTATACCGACTCATCATAAATATCCACATTCTCTGGAAGATCAATTTCCGGCTTTGTGACATGATAAAAATTATACGGATTTCCTTCTGCGGTTTTACGCGCTTCAGCGCTGCTGCACACGTCGTAAGGCAGCTCTGATATTTTTTCCGCCATATTCTTAGGCGGACGCAGACCGCAAAATTCTTTTATTACTGACATTTGAACCCTCTTAATGAATAAAAAACTTGAGTTCATTGAAAAATTGACGTCAATCAGGCGTCAATTAGTATTTAGGCTGAAAACTCATTTCCATGAACAGTGACAAGTTTTTTGAGAATGAACTTTTTCGCACCAACAGGAAGAACAACTTCAACTTCATCTCCTGCACATTTACCGTTGAGAGCCCGTCCAAACGGAGTCGAAAGAGATATTTTGCCTTCACCCGGATTAGTCTCAGCATCTGTTACGAAAGTAAATTCCATTTTCATGCCGGAAGCTTCTTCAATTTGAACTTTTGATCCCAGACCGACACGGTCTTTTGGAATGGCATCGACATCAACATTGGACAATTTTGCAAGCTGTTCGGTAAGCTGTGCAATCTTCGCGTTAACAAAACCCTGACGCTCTCTTGCTGCATGATAATCGGCATTTTCTTTGAGATCTCCGTGTTCACGGGCTTCGGCAATCTTCTGCGGAAGTTCCACATTAAACTCATATTTCAGCTGATCGAGTTCCTCCCGAATTGCCTGTTTTTTAGCCTCAAGCTCGTTCATAATCCTCCGGTTATTCAAAGAATGATATCTTTTATAATAAGAACCCCGCATTTCGCGGGGATGGTTTATTAAAGCGCTTTTTATTGAGTCCGTCAACCTATTTTTTGCTGATGTCACTGATATTAACCGCAAAGCTGCAAAATTCAGGAGGGCGTGCCCGTGCCTTAGTTCTCCTTCAAATATATCTTATCGTCCATGCTCCTCGGCGGCTTCGACATCCTGTCGCCGCCTCGTTCAGGTACATCCTTGTACCAAAAGGTCGGGCTCTCCGCTTGTACTTCGTACCGCTTCGATCGCTAACGCAGTTTCCGTACGGAGGCGGAAACATTGCCCGCGAGGAAGACGAAGTCTTCAGCGGGACAACTCAAGCGTCATCTAGGAGTTTATGGCGTAAAGCCAAATTTAAGTCATTATTGAAGCGTACAGGACGTTCGCTGAGAATAACTCAAGAATTATTGATAACTTAATTTCTCCCGAGAGTCAGGCATACTTTCAAAGGCTTCGCCTTTGAAATCTGTTTTTCTGCATGGATCATGCAATAATATCAAAAGGGTAAGGGCTTCAGTCGCCAGCCCTTACCCTTTTGCAATCCCATCCCGGCTTTTTCTCGCTTCGATTTTCGCACCGCTTTCAGCGGATTGCGAAAGCTCAGCTTATATTGTATCAGCCTTCGGCTGATAGTTTATGTTCTTTTTCTGTTCATTCATTTTTTGCATTTATATTTATTCTTTATCATTCATTCCTTGCCCCGGCTTCTAATAACCGGATCCTTATGCCTCATTGTTTTCCAATGACGACATAAGGCCGCTTATCCGTAAGCCGGTTGGGATTTGTTTTATTCAAAGAGAGCAAAGCTGACATGAATCTCTTCTGTGTGTCCGGATATTTGGACACCTCAGTTTGATTTTGCTTTGATTCTGGCAGTGTAAAAATATATAATCCTTTTTTACCTTTTCTTAGATAATTCGTATATTTCAATCTTTTCTATTTTTAATTTAATGAAATTTTCAATTTTCCAATTTGATTTATCAGGTACTTTGAATATTCTATAAAGTTTCTGATCTTTAGTATTTACATAAATATAAATTTGTCTATTATTATAAGTAAACAAACATCCATTTATTTTCCCAGGTGGTTCATCCATGAAATTATATGAAATATATTTATCTTTTATACTCTTAAGAAATATTTCAACTTCTTTCCCATAATATTTTTGGAAATCACTCTTACTAAGATCATCAATACGAATCTCAAATATTTCTTCGTTTGATATTTGAATTGATTTATTCATCAATTGCTCTCTTTTATAATTGTATAATAATAGAATTGTTATGACAACAACCAATAAAACAACTATTAAAATACATTTTACATACTTCATTTTATCTCCTTAAATTTCGTCTTATCTGCTAAGCCATTTGGATATGGTTCTTTTTCTGTCTGGTATGCCTTTAATCCAGAATTCGGAGATTTAACAACTGCTTTTAATGCATCGATACAGCTTTCTTGAAAAGTTTTACCAGATCTATTTGCTGCTTTTAATGCATTATCAAATATTGAGGGAATTTTACCTGTTGAAACAAATGCTTCAAATTTTTTTCTATCTATCACCTCTAATGCAAATCTTTGTGATCCTGCCTCAACAATAGAAATATCAATATTTTTACCAGACATATATAGGATATCACCTGAGGAGAATGTAGCCCCGGTAAACCCACCCTCAGCTGATGAATATGGATGTGTATGTATTGTTGATATTATACTTCCAACACTATATGAATTATTTTCTGGGGGAATCGATACACTTCCGGAATTATGATCAGTACGAGAGTATCCAACTGAATACGATTTTTTATCATATGATTGAATTACAATTCCACCCCATTCTTCAACCGCATCGCCTGCAGGCTGAAAACTTTTTGACCAAAGCATGTTTAATGTCACATCAATTTCTTTTACTATTTTTTCGATAGTTTTTTTATCTGTACCATTTGGGTCAATATACTTAACAGGATTATTCCCTACATACATATACAAATTCATATTTTCTGAGCTATAAACTCCACCATTAGGTTTTCCTTGCAAATACTGCTCAAGTATCGGATCTACACTTAAGAATTTACCCATCTTCGGATCGTAATATCTTGCATGGCAGTAATAGAATCCTGTTTCATCATCTTTCAAATGCCCGGTAAACCTGAATTCCGTCTTATCCACTGTCGCTGCCTCATCGTACAATGTCTCCCCGTACGGCAAGTACTCTATCATCTCGAAGAAGTTCCCCTTCTTATCAGTCACATAACTGCTTGATCCCAGATGATCCGGATGAAAATACATCGTATTCTGTTCAGTCATCGTTCCGCAGTTGTTCTTCATGCTGACTGTGCTCGCGATTCTCTGATTGCCGGCGAATACGTGTTTACTTATGACTGTCTTATTTCTCACGATATAGTTCGCGCTGACGTATTGTGTCTCGCCAAGTTCGCTCTTGTTGATTATTCGTTCTCCGTTTGCGTCATATCTGTAATTGTCTCTATTTTCAAAAAAGAATGTAATTATATGACTATATTCATGAAAAAAAATATTTTCCTTGTGCAAAGCTTTCATTGATCAATTTAGTATATGCCACATTTTTGTTCGTCAAGAATGATTTTTATGGCCTGTTTTTAGAAGTTCCTTATTTTCTTTTTATAATTACACAACTGAGAAAAACATTGACAATACATACAATTATTATCATATTTGCACATAGACGAGGTTATTATGCTTGTTGACACAGAAAAGATGATTCCGATTACAAAATTACAACGAGAACTAACACAGCAAATACGATCTGTTTCTTCCGGAAAATCCCCATTATATGTTTTAAAAAATAATGAAATGGAAGCTGTTATTCTCTCTCCGAGTGAATATGAATATCTCACAAACTTGAATGAGATGGTTGATCATTACGAAATAGATGATATCATTAAGTCTCGTCTCTTAAAATATAATCGAAAAAACAATATCAAGTGGAATGATATAAAATAGATCATGATTCATCCTATAGAATTCATTCCAGAAGCTGCCAAAGACTATAAAGAACTTGATGGAAGCATTAAGAAAAAAGTAGATAAAAAACTTCATGAATTATCAAAACAACCCTTTCTTGGAGAGCATCTAGGCAATAAGTTTAACGTTAATCTCACAGGATTTTACAAAACCTATATTGATAACAAAAGTTATCGTATTGTATACCGTTTGATTGATGAAGAAATAGAAATCATAGAAATATGGGGAATCGGAAAAAGAGACAAAGAAGAAATCTATAAAATCATAGGCAAAAGACTTAGAAAGAAAAAGTAATTTATCAGAAATTTCTCACTTTAAGTATTTGAATTAAAACACAGAAGGAATTTATCAAGAAAAAGCGGAAAACTATTATGAAAACCAAAACTATTTCAACTTTCGATAGAATAATGTCAGACAAAAAAAGAAAAGCCAAATTCGATCAAGGCTATCAGGATTTTCTTATTTCAGAGCTTTTAATAGAGGCCATGGAAGCAGAAAATAAATCAGTCAGAACCCTTTCAAAAGAAACAGGCATATCCGCAACTATGATCCAAAATTTACGCTCAGGGAAAAATAAAAATGCATCTCTTAAAACTCTATTTCCTATTTTGAAAGCTCTTCACTACACCATAAAATTTAAAAAAACAAGATGATACCAGGACTCATGTTTCCCTCAAAGGTCTCACTCCTTCTGAAGCCGAAGTAATTCAAGTGTTAAAAGTAACACTTGAAATCAAGTAAACAGAAAAGACAGTTTCAATCTCCCCCCTTCATCGCCTCAATAAACTTCAATTTCCCAACCCTCTTAACATTTTCAATATATTCTTCTTCGGCTTTTTTCTTTGCATTATCTTAGTCTTCCATCACTATTGCTCTCAGCTCTTCATCTTCGGGCTCTACATCCATAAACTCAAAGTCTTCTATCTTTTCTTTCTTTATAAGCATAGAGAGCTCCTGGTTATTTGGGAATGCTTCGGTTCTGGCAGTCCTGGTTTTTGCAAGATCAATTATAATATTATTGATTTAATCAGAATAAACCTTTTCTCCAGTTCTATAATCATATACTTCTGAATTATCGACATAAAATATCATAGGCTCATTCAAACTAAAACCATCATATTTTAGCCATATAACATTATCTTTTAACATAACCTTTCCGCTATGAATTACATACTTCATTTCTCCATTTTGCATACCTACAAAAATTGTACAAAAATGCCCATTCATCTTAATAATATTTATAAAAACACTGTCTTCATATTTTTTTATGATTTTATTTATCCCGCAATTCCCATTCTTAAATTTTGTCTTATCAATTATATAACGATATTCAATCCATCCTTCAATGTTTTTTTGTATATTTTCATCAAAAACAAAAGCTTTACACCATTTTTTAGTGTCATCATATTGTATTATTTTAACTTGTGTCCTCGGTTGTATTTTCAAAACAGTAGTTGATAAATTATCCTTATTTTCTTTCAATTCTACTTCTTTATTTAAAGTAAAAACAAAATATTCATCCAATATCTTCCAAGAATAATTCAAATAGCTATCTGGGAACAACCATAATGGCAAAAGTATTGCAAATAATAATATATACTTTTTATTTAATTTTCTTATCATAATGTTTCTCTTTATTATTAGTATTTTGTTTTATTTGGGAACTTCTTTTTTCTTATCATAATATTTTCCTTTATCATTAGTATCTTGCTGTATTCGATAATTTTTGTTTGGAAATTCGTTTCCAGTAAAATTACCATTTGGCTCATATTTCCAATCTTTCACAAAACCTGCAGTATCAGCATCACTTCGACCCTCTTTATTACCAGATGCTTTATACCCAGTAATAATTTTCAATTTAGCACTCCTTGAAACTGAAGCATTACCTTTTCTGCTATCAGTAAATTCTGCAGTTTGGTTGATTTTCCAGTTTTTGCTATTAGTGTCAACTTCTCCAGTATCTTCGTTTACAGGTTTTAAATTATAGTGCATTATACGATTTGGCTCCCTTCCATCGGGTGCAATAGTATCAGTTGACATTATTTCCATCAAAAACAGTTTATCTTCTTGCCTCACCAATACTGAAGCTAAAGGAGTTCCATCCTCATTTCGATAAGATGTGCCTGCCGTATTACTCCACCCCAACAAATTAGAACCTGACGAATCTTGTTTTACAAAAACTTTACCATTACCATCGATATAAGTACTCACTAATACTCTACGATCTAAATTATTCCTATCTCCCCCTTGAAAGCAATCATCAATATTTGCATAAAATTCAAAATGATTGCCATCAGTATCTACAAATCTAACAGAATTGTTTGCACAATAAGCATATAAATTCATATTTACGGAATTATATATACCACCTGCTGGTTTTCCTTGTAAATACATTTCAAGTATCGGATCAGCACTTATCCACTTACAGAGCTTCGCATCATAGTATCTCGCCCCATAATAATAGAATCCCGTCTCCGCATCCTGCTCCTTTGAGGTAAACCTGAACTCGGTCTTATCTACCGTAGCTGCCTCATCGTACAATGTCTCCCCATACGGCAAGTACTCTATCATCTCGAAGAAGTTACCTTTCTTATCCGTCACATAACTGCTTGATCCCAGGTGATCCGGATGAAAATACATCGTATTCTGTTCAGTCATCGTTCCGCAGTTATTTTTCATGCTGACTGTGCTCGCGATTCTCTGATTTCCTGCGAATACGTGTTTGCTTATGACCGTTTTATTCCTGACGATATAGTTTGCACTTACGTATTGCGTCTCTCCAAGTTCGCTCTTTTTGATTATTCGTTCTCCGTTTGCATCATATCTGTAATCCGTCGTGTGTTTGTTATCGACGGTTCTGGGCGTTCCCCTTTCCCTTGCGTGTAATAATTTCAAAGAGCTATTTATCTAAATGTTTCAACAAATTCTTTCTAATAATGTCGGGTCGGGCTCTCCGCTTGTATCTTTTGCTCCGCAAAAGGATACCGCTTCGATCGCTAACGAGCAAAGCATACCATGAATCTCATCTGAGTGTCCAGATATTTGGAAACCTCAGTTTGATTTTGAATTGATTCTGGCACTGGTACTTTAGCTGTATAAACTTTATTATAAATAATATATTTTATTTCAATTTTATAATAACATCTTCCATTTTATTATTTTCATCAAAATAAATTAAAACATAACTATCTTTTAATTCATTGACAGAATTTTTCCTCCACATTTTCAAATAATAAGTCAAACATCTTCCTTTAGATGATTCATTCCATTTTTTACTTTTTCTGGCATTATTAGAATATGGTTCGCCTAAATGTTCTATTACTTCTTGAATATCCATACCGTTTTTTAAATTATTAACTTTTATAATAAATTTTTCTATTTCAACATTCGATTTTTCAAAAAAGTATTGCTGATTACTAGCATTCTTTTCTTTCAAGTGTTTATTATTCTCATCCTTATCGTTTCCATACACAACTTGTCCTCCTAGCAAAAATAATATTCCTAAAACCATTATTTTTTTTTGCACAAATCCCCCCCTTTATAATGGATCGTCCCTATAAATATCTTCTGTTTTATCAATAGTTTTTCGCTCTTCATGCCCTGCAGAAATCTCAGAAGGTTTGTGTTCTTTTGGTTTTAAAGATTCTGCTTTTTTTAAATCTAATCCAGCTTTAATGGATTTAGCATAATCTTCAACATCATTGGGTTTCCATATAATATTCCAAGAAGCCATAAATGATGAATATTTATCACCGCCACCGGCAGCTAGTCCATCTGCAATTGTTGTAGAACAATTTTGCGAAAATGTTTTCCAATAATTATTTGTTTTAAAATCGTTCCACCATTTAAGTATTGCATCTTCATCTAAACCTTGTATATCTATTACAAAATCAGGTGAATGCTTCTCTTCCTCTTCATCTTGTTTGTATGTCCTCTTCTCATAAGCCTTTGCAGTATATATACTTTTAATCAATAAGTTGTATTCTATTATTGTATCCTTAGTATCTGTATTTGGCCACCAACTTATATATTCACCATTATCCAACATCATTGAAGCATGTCCCCAATTCTGACCAGACAGAGAACCAGTAAATCGCCATATAAACACTTTAAGTCTACCATCCGGATCAATGTAATTTATTGGATCATTACCACAATATGAGTATAAGTTTAAATTACTCGGATTATAAACTCCTCCCTCACTACCTTTACCAGCTAAATAGAGACTTAACGCTGGATCCACACTCAGCCACACACCAGTTTTAGAATCTCTATACCTCGCCCCATAATAATACAGCCCAGTCTCCGCATCCTGTTCCTTTGAGGTAAACCTGAACTCTGTCTTATCCACAGTCGCCGCTTCATCATACAGTGTCTCCCCATACGGCAAGTACTCTATCATCTCGAAGAAATTACCCTTCTTATCAGTCACATAACTGCTTGATCCCAGGTGATCCGGATGGAAATACATCGTATTCTGTTCAGTCATAGTTCCGCAGTTATTCTTCATGCTGACTGTACTCGCGATTCGCTGATTGCCTGCAAATACGTGTTTACTTATAACCGTTTTGTTTCTGACGATATAGTTCGCGCTGACGTACTGTGTCTCTCCAAGCTCGCTCTTCTTTATTATTCGTTCTCCGTTTGCGTCATATCTGTAATCAGTTGTATGCAGACTATCAGTAGTTTTAATTAGTCTGTTTTCGTCATCCCAGACTAATGTCATCGTGTTTTTCGTCTCGGTATTCTCACGCTTTATCATGTTGCCGTTGTCGTCGTATGTAAATACCATCGCGCCTGCTTTCGTCACGGCGTGCGGCTGTTTTCCGCCGTATGTATACGTATCATCACAGCTCAAATACGACTCGCCTCCGTTAACAGCCTGCGTCTTCGTGAGAATGTTACCGATCGTGTCATAGTTATACTTGCTCTTATAGCTCACTATATTCGGCCTCAGTATTCCTCCGGTCATCCGCTCGACTTTTCCGCTTCCTTCCGTCAGTCTTCCCGAACTGTCATATTCGTATTCATGTACCGCGCGCTTCATACGTCCGTCTGTTCCGAGCATTTCGCTTTCTCTTTCTGTTACGTTTCCGGTCGCGTCGTATTCGTATTCTATCGTCTGAAGTATGCTTTTAGCGTTTCTCGTTTCAAGCCTCTTCAGTCTGTGATTTCTTTCATCATACTCATAACTCGTTCCGGTTCCGTTTCCGTATTCTATCTTTGTTCTCTGTCCGTTTAGATTATATTTTATACCGCTGACATACGGTTTTCCCTTACTGCTTCCGACTCCGCTCAGCTGTCCGCCTTTGTTATATCCGTATGTTACAATCTCTCCATCCGGTAACTTCATCGTTTTCATACGTCCGAAATAGTCATAACTATACGAAGAATTATACTCCGTTTTCTTCCCGTCAAGTCCCTTTATTGTGCGCTTATGTTTGATTACATTTCCCATCCAGTCATAGCCGTACTCGTCTACGCAGTTTCCGCTTTCCGTCTTCACCAGTCTTCCGGCTCCGTTCATATCATCACTGCTGTTTCCGTACGTATATTTTACCGGTTCTCCGCCTCTATACGTCACCGCTACCAGTCTGCTGTTATCGTACACGTAGTTTATGGCGTATCCTTTAAAAAAAGAAAACAGACTATTTCTCAAAAAAAAAAAAGAATTAACAGAAACAATATCATCTTAATATAGCAGCGCTAAACAATAATATTCAGATTTATAATTTAAACTAAACCAAATAATTCTTAAATTTAATTGTCAATGTTTCTGAAATCGGAATATTAAAATAAACTGCATAGAAATTCTCTGCCTTACGCCAACGTATATCCATTCTGTTTTTGACTCGCATAGTCCTGCCGCACTGGGTGATATGTGAAAACCGATTGATATTTTTTGTAATTTTCATAATGCAGAATTACTTATGCGTTTTTGATCATAGCGTAACGCAGGAATTTAAAAGGAAATAATATTATTCCGTTTTTAATATGAATGATAGGAGCATAAAAAGCACTTAGATAAAATAAGCATGATAGAAAATAAATAAAATTTGCTAAAGGCAAATTTATCTCTGATCGTCGCGCACAGGATGATGAGCAGATTTTTTCTAAAGCATGTAATTATTGAGGATAATAATATTTAAAACATTCGGCGAAGCCGAATACCAAATAAGCGCAGACTATCGCAGACATTTCGAAGAAATGCGCGATAGTTCTGTCGCGACAAAAGCCAGGAGTGGGATCTCAAAGGGATGAGGAGCGGCGACTGAGCTCCTCGTCCCTTTGAAAATTCTTGCATGATCCATGCAAAAAAAGATTTTTAAGGCGAAGCCTTAAACTTCGTATACTTTTATCATATTTGTACTACCAGCAATACCGACAGGTACTCCGGCCGTGATTACAAGCATGTCTTTTTTCTCAACATGCTCCTTAACTTTAAGCATTTCAACCGCGCCTTCGAGAAGCTCATTTACTGTCGAAACCGTTCCCATTTCATACGCCCAGACTCCCCATACAAGAGAGAGCAAACGGACTGTAGATTTTACAGGAGAAATCGCAACAATCGGAATCGGTGTTCTGTATTTTGATATAGCCTTTGCTGTTCCGCCGCTGTGAGTAAAGCTCACTATGTATTTTGCGTGAACCTTATAAGCGAGCTCAACAGTTGCAAAACTTATAGCTGAAGAAACATCTTCTTTCGCGCTTTCTTCCAGCTCATCATTAGTCAGAGGTCTGCTCGAAAGAACACGTTCGAATATCTGACTCTTCTCAACCTGACGCGCGATATCCGCCATCATCGATACAGCTTCAACCGGATATTTTCCGGAAGCAGTTTCACCCGAAAGCATTACAGCATCTGTTCCGTCAAGAATTGCATTCGCAACGTCGTTCGCTTCAGCTCTTGTCGGACGCGGATTCGTAATCATTGATTCGAGCATCTGAGTTGCTGTAATTACCGGTTTTCCGGCGATATTACATTTTCTGATGATGCTCTTCTGCATAATCGGAACTTCCTGCGGAGAAGTTTCAACTCCGAGGTCACCGCGCGCAACCATTATAGCGTCAGAAACTTCAATGATATCGTCTATATCATCAAAAGCTTCAGGTTTTTCGATCTTGGATATAATAGGAATTCTTTTTCCGTAATCTTTCAGCATAATCTCGATAAGTTCTCTGACGTCTTTCGCGTCGCGCACAAAAGAAAGAGCAACGTAATCGATATCGTTTTCAAACGCGAAAGCTAGATCCTTTCTGTCCTTATCAGTAATTGCCGAAATGTTAAGTTTTACATGTGGAAAATTTACTCCCTTTCTCGGTTTGAGCTTACCGCCGTTTATTACTCTGGTATGGATATTTTTTCCGTCAATTTTCTCAACACGAAGCTCCATGAGTCCGTCATCGAGAAGAATACGGTTTCCGACTGACGCTTCTTTATGCAGATTAGAATAATCTATGGATATTTTTTTCTTTCCGTCAATTACGCCGCCGACTATATCATCGGTTGTAATTATAAGCTCTTCATCATCTTCGATCTCTATGTATTCGCCGTCAAGTTTTCCGACCCTGATTTTAGGTCCCTGAAGATCCTGAAAAATTGCAACGGAATTTCCTAAATCCTTGGCAGCCTTTCTTACCATATCTACAGACTGTTTATGATCATCAAAAGTACCGTGTGAAAAATTCAGCCTGATAACATTAGCGCCGTTATCTATTATTTCGCGTATGCACTCGTAATTTCTCGAGCTTGGTCCAATCGTAGCTACTATTTTAGTAAATTTGCTTATCATTTCCCCTCCAATAAAAGCAAGACCACTATTTTTTCATAGCGCCTTTAGTCAAGGTTATTTATGAAAGCTCAACAAAAACACATATTAGTTTAACTGCAGCTTAAAGAATTTTAATATAAATTATATCACTTTCTGACTATTATTTCGGAAGTTCTTCATGACGGAAAATGCGCGGGTCAAAACTGACTTTTTCATCAAGCGAAAGAAAATTAAGAATAGTCTGGCTTCCCTTGCGGATATCGAGAACATCATACCGCACCGGGAACTTACGTCTTGAAAATTCCGCACCCTGAACGATGGACATAGTCTTCATTATCACTTTATCCCTGTCATGAAAATCGATTCTAAGCGGATAATAATCCGATCTTCTCACAAAAAGCGTCAGCTTGCCGTACATCCCCTCTTCTCTCTGAAATATGGGGATCAAGGTCAGCTTAATGGCCTGAATCCCTTTTACGAGGGCATTTCCGTCTATCTTTGCGGTATAATTACTCTGAAGATCATAATTAGAAATATCTATATACGACAGATTTGTTCCCATCACAGGATCAAATTTATCAATTCCGATTTTATGAAACATCTGGACGGAAAGTACATTATAAACCCATATATCCTCACCGCCGAGATTATAAAGTATTTTATACTGCTCTCCGCGTTCAAAAGAATGTACATTAAAAAGAAAATCTTCTTTAGCAATCTTTCCTGTAATAGAAAAAGAGTATGATTTGCCGCCGGGCAGAAGGTGCATCACCTTTCCCTTAAGTTCTCCCTCGGGATAACGCATAATGTCATCTACCCGGGAAAGTATTTCCTGCGCCTGAAGCTCAATTTCCCTTGTTTCCTGAGCATTAGACAGGGAAAAAGCGGTCAGCATTGCCGCTAATATAAATTTTTTAAACAAACCGTTTTCCTTTTCCGGAAATATTTTTTTTTCATACAGCCGCGTCAAGTCATATTGAATTTATTTTATTTAATTTAACCGGGTTTTGCAAGAAATATTCGGCCTCACGTGGGTGCAAATTGAGGCAATTTTAATAATTGATTTTATTTCAGCATTATCCTAATATATCCGCATGGGATTTAGCGCTATGCCGAACTCTAACTTGCAGACTGGCGAGATCAATTTCATAGACAGCTTTTCGGCCGACACGTCGGTTGTCGGCAGGGTCATTGATTCACTCATCAGCGATCTTAAAAGAATGAAATTCGTCGCCGAAGAAATCAGCGAGATCGTTATTGCTATGGACGAAGCAGTCACTAATGCCGTTCAGGAAACACTATGCAATAACCGCATATGTATTGAACTTCGTCATGACGGAGCAATCAGGGACATTACAGTAAGATACAGAGTTACCGATTCTGAGTTCGATGCCACAATTATTGACCACGGCAAAGGACTTGATATAAAAAAAATGACGGCTATTACCCCGGACTCAGCCTCCGAAGGCTACCACGAACAGATATTTGAATACATTGACAGCCGGACAGAAAAAAAACTTCACGTTACCCTAAACGGAAAAGAAGTGATTCTAAACGGAATCGGTGCGGGTCTTAAAATAATACTTTCATTTATGGATCAGGTAAAAATTGACCTGATAGACAAGGAATCTATTGTAAGCTCTTCGGTATCCGATAATACTGACGGAACTATTTTCAATCTAAAACGCAGAAGGAGATATCTCTAATGGACAAGAAAAAGGCCGACAGCCCAAGCATTCCTTTCAACAATCTCGATTTTCTTCATTCAATAGAAGCCCGCCCAATAAGAATAATAAGCGAGTATATTGACCCTGAAGTAAGATTCAGCAAAAACGGTGTACATCATACAGTTGTATTTTTCGGCTCAGCACGCATCAAAGAAGACAAAAACAGTGCGATGGGAAGATTCTACTGGGATGCAGAAGAACTTGCGTTCAGAATTGCCTCATGGTCAAAAAAGCTCAAAGAAGAGAATAATAAGATTTTCGTATGCACAGGCGGCGGTCCCGGAATCATGGAAGCGGCTAACCGCGGAGCTGACCGTGCCGGCGAAAAAACTATAGGGCTAAACATACAGCTTCCTTTTGAACAGCAGCCCAATCCGTATATTTCTCCGGAACTTAATATGGAATTTCATTATTTCTATATGAGAAAATTGTGGTTTCTTTATCAGTCCAAGGCTCTCATAGCTTTTCCAGGCGGATACGGAACTCTTGATGAACTTTTCGAATCATTAACTCTTATTCAGACTCAAAAAGTAGAAAAAGGAAATCTTCCTATTGTTCTATTCGGAACTGATTTCTGGAAAAAACTTGTTAATTTTGAACAGATGGCTGATCTCGGACTGATTTCGCCTGAAGATTTGAGTCTTTTTAAATTTTGTGATACCGTAGATGAAGCTTATGATTATCTGATTCCGAGAATTGAGAAGCTGACAAAAGAAGTTAATTCGATTCTGTAGAAAATTATTTGCCCAAGGCCGGAATTGAACCGGCACGACCGAGACGGTCAAGGGATTTTAAGTCCCTTGTGTCTACCAATTCCACCACTTGGGCATCTAATAGGCGTCGATCGGAATCGAACCGATGAATAAAGGTTTTGCAGACCTGCCCCTTACCGCTTGGGTACGACGCCATAACGGTACAAAAATATTTCCAATACCGCTATTGTCAAGATTATTTTACTTAACCGTATCAAACGATTCATTTTGTTCAAAAAAATTATGTTTACAAATATAGCCATGGTCTAAACATTCAGTTATATTCCCCTCAGGAGAAAATAATGCTGAAACTTCAAAAAAATAAATTCACCAAAAGGAAAGGTCCGGTAGTTCTGGTAATCATGGATGGTGTCGGATTAGGTCCCGATTATGACGGAAACGCTTTCAATCACGCGAGAAAACCGATTCTTGCAGATCTCATGAAAAATTCAATGTTCACAAAACTCAAGGCTCACGGAACGGCAGTCGGTCTTCCTTCGGACGACGATATGGGAAATTCAGAAGTCGGTCACAATGCTCTCGGCGCAGGAAGAATATTCGACCAGGGAGCTAAACTCGTACAAAAAGCCATCGAGTCCGGCGACATTTATACAACTCATATCTGGAAGGAACTCATTCAGAAGCCTCTTTCAGACGGAACTGCTCTTCATTTCATAAGTCTCCTTTCAGACGGAAATGTTCACTCAAACATCAGCCATCTTCTCAAAATGCTAAACCGCGCTTCCGAAGAAGGTATCAAAAAAGTACGCGTTCACATCCTTCTTGACGGAAGAGACGTACCGGAAACAAGCGCGCTTGAATATGTTGAAACTCTTGAAAACACTCTGTCACAGATAAACACCAAAGGATACGACTATAAAGTAGCTTCGGGCGGCGGAAGAATGATTACAACCATGGACCGTTACGAAGCGGACTGGTCAATTGTTGAACGCGGCTGGCAGGCGCATGTTCTCGGTGAAGCAAGAGGATTCAAATCGGCAAAAGAAGCGATTGAAACATATAGAAAAGAAACTCCGGGACTAACTGATCAGTATCTCCCTTCATTTACAATAGTTGACGATTCAGGAAAACCTGTCGGTACGATAGAAGACGGCGATTCGGTTGTTCTTTCAAATTTCAGAGGAGACAGAGCAATTGAAATCTCTGTTGCTTTTGAAAGCGACAATTTCACAAAATTCGACCGCAAACGCAAACCTAAGGTATTGTTCGCCGGAATGATGGAATACGACGGAGATCTTCATATTCCTTCAAACTATCTCGTTATTCCGCCTTCAATCGAACGCCCTATAAGCGAATATCTTGCAGCAGAAGGCGTCAGCCAGTATGCAATCAGCGAAACGCAGAAATTCGGCCACGTAACATATTTCTGGAACGGAAATAAGAGCGGAAAATTCGACGAAAAAACAGAAACTTATTTCGAAGTACCTTCTGATAAAATTACTTTTGATCAGCGTCCGTGGATGAAAGCCGCTGAAATTACCGACAACGTAATCGAAGCTGTTAAATCAGGAAAATATCCTTTCATACGCCTCAACTATGCCAACGGCGATATGGTTGGTCATACAGGCGATATGGAAGCCGCTGTCATCGCAATGGAAACTGTCGACATCTGCTTAAAACGCCTTCTTCCGGAAATTAAGGCTGCTGGCGGAATCGCGCTTCTAACAGCGGATCACGGAAATCTCGACGAGATGTACGAATTCGACAAATCAGGCGCCGTTAAAATAGATAAAAAAACCGGTGAAATAGCAAGAAGAACGGCTCACACACTGAATCCCGTTCCGTTTATTATTTATGATCCTGAATTTAAAAATGAGTACTCGCTTTCTGATGTAAAAGATGCGGGGCTTGCGAACGTTGCGGCAACTATACTGAATCTATTGGGATATGAAGCTCCTGAAGATTACAATAAATCGCTAATCAAGATTAATTGACGGTAATTTTATGAAAGACATGAGTTTTGAAAAAGACATCCGGCCTTATGACGAATGCGGAGTGTTCGGAATATTTAATCATCCTCAGGCGGCAAATCTGACTTATCTCGGTCTCTACGCGCTTCAGCACAGAGGTCAGGAATCTGCAGGTATCGCTGCTTCTGACGGACGTAACATCGCAAGATACGCAGGAATGGGAAAGGTCGTTGATGTTTTTAACGAAACTCACCTTTCAAGCCTTTGCGGAAATATGGCGATAGGTCATAACAGATATTCAACAACAGGCTCTTCTTATCTTAGAAATGCACAGCCTCTCAGAGCTGAATCGCGTCTTGGGCCGATAGTTGTAGCTCACAACGGAAATCTTGTCAATACGCCGGAACTCCACAGGGAATTCGTAAAAGAAGGCCGCATATTCCAGACTTCAGTTGACTCAGAGGTCGTCATTCACCTGATGGCAAGATCGAAAGACGCTGAATTCAAAGATGCACTCATAACTGCGCTGAAACAGATAAAGGGAGCATACGCTCTTCTTGTGATGAATAAAAATGCTTTATATGCAGTCCGTGATCCGAACGGATTCAGACCGCTTTCACTTGCTAAACTCGGAGACACATATGTTGTAGCAAGTGAAACATGTGCATTTGATATCATAGATGCTGAATATATCAGAGACATACAACCGGGAGAACTGATTGAAATAACATCAGAAGGAATAAAATCATTCTTTCCTTTTGAAAAGCGTGAAGAGTCGATGTGTGTATTCGAATACATTTATTTTGCGCGTCCGGACAGTTACATCTTCGGTCAGTCAGTTCACGGAATGCGTATCGCTCTCGGCAGGGAACTTGCTAAACTTCACCCTGCAAAGGCAGATATTGTCGTTCATATTCCTGATTCGAGTACTGCCGCAGCCCTGGGATTTTCCCTTGAATCCGGCATTCCCCACGAACAGGGAATGATTAGAAATCATTACATTGGCAGAACTTTTATTGAGCCGTCACAGAAAATCAGGGATTTCGGTGCTAAGATAAAATACAATGTAGTACGAAATGCCGTTAAGGGCAAAAAGATTGTTGTTGTGGATGATTCTATCATGCGCGGAACAACGATGCGCAAAATAATAGCGATGTTCAGAAATGCCGGCGCAAAAGAAATTCATGTCAGGATTTCAGCACCTCCGACAATGTTTCCTTGTTATTACGGAATTGATATTCCGACCACAAAGGAACTGATTGCGGCAAATAAACCTGTTAACGAAATAGCAGAATATCTCGGAGTAGATTCTCTCGGTTATCTTACAGTTGAATCTCTTCTCGAGGCTGTCAAATCAAGCAACCTGAAATACTGTACGGCATGTTTTGACGGAAAATATCCGCTTAAATTTGAAGACAAGGATAATACCGAGAATCTCAAATTCGGAATAGAAACATCATGCTCAGGTGCTTATTACTGATTCCATTGATTTCTTCGAAGTATCACAACAGTGATATCATCGTTGAAATTATCAGCTGAAAAAGCTTTCTTCATGCCGCGGCATAGTTTTTCGATGCCGCCGCTGAAGTCAGCAGTTTTAATAAAACCATCCATAACATCCTTAAGCGAATCCGAATACATTATTAAATAATCTCCGTTGTTTATCTTATACATCTTCGATTCATTTTTCATAATGCGGCCTGACATCACCGGTTTTCTTTCACTTTCATCACAGATGAGTTTTCCCGTACTGAGAGCCCTTGCATTAATATAGTAACATTCGGGATACGAATAATTTATGTATTCAGCATAATCGCCGTTTAATTTTATTACACTTCCGCGCAGATAATTCAATCCGAATTTATCAGAGATATTCTGCAGAAATGAAGAGAAAAGAGTAAGCTTTTCGTTATGATTATTTATGTATTTTGAAATTTCCTGTTTTAAATACATGGAAATCATTGATTTCTCGATTGAATGCCCTTCTATATCAATTATATAAGCTATTGAATAAGATCCACAGTCAATAAACGCCGCTGCATCAGTTTTTATAAATTTTGAATCTGAAATTATAGAACATTCCCATCCTGCTGAAAAAAGTCTTTCATCCGAATATCTTTTCTGAAGATCAATAACTGCATTTTCAGTTAAAAGAAGTTCATCGTTTATCCTTTTATATTTTTCATTAAGAATCACATTTTCATTTTCTAAAAATTGAATCTTTGAATCGCAATCAACGGATTGATCTTTAATATCATCATGGAAGACAATCAGTCTTAAAACAGATATAAACAATATTATTATAAATGAAATAAAAACAATACAGACTGAAAGCAAAGAAAATTCAATTTTAGAATAATATTGGAGAAATGGAATCAGCGAAAAAATAATTATTATAAATATCTTTTCAATATTCTTCTCATCTTTGAGAACGAAAAAAACTGAAATAAACGGAATTATTCCCAAAGCAGGTAAATATTTATCCGGAAAACTGAACCCGAAATATAACAAAGCTGTTATAATAGAAAATATTACAGCAGGGAAAGACTTATAAATCTGTTTCTTAGAACAAAAATAAAATGACAGAAAAAACATAGAAGCAAAGGAACTGTATGAAAAATATTTTGCTGCATCATAAATCTGCTTATATGAAAGAAGCTGCGGAATCAGATATAGAACAGCAAGAATGAATGAAAAACTTAATAGTTTCTTTTTGCCTGTTTTCATAAACAAAATAATGGCAAGTGATACAAAGGATAATAATAGAATTGATAATAATATAAATTCAGTATTAATTATCTTTTTTGGTAATTGAGAAGGTGATACAAATTCTGATTTTATTTTAAGCTTTTCGATACCGTTAAAAATAATTTTAGCATAAATATGCTCTTGTGCAGCTGAAACATCAAAAAAATCCATGGAAGGAATATCCGATATAAGATGAACCGAACTTCCTATCAGTTCGTTATCGGAATAAACACTGCATTCAGTATATCCTCCGGAGATATAAAGCAATGAATCTGCAGACATTTTCGGGATTTTTATCCAGAGACAGTTATCTTTTGACGAAAAATCCTCTTTTACCGGAATTTCCGTAAATGTGTATTTTTTTGCATCAGAAAGCGTATCTGTCAAATTACCTTTTGAATAGACAGCTGAATAAATATAATGAAATGGCAGAAATAAGAATGCTAAAATGATCATTTTCTTCATAGATTTAGAAATTACACACTTTTGGATTCTTCAACAAAAAAATGACTATTTTATCATTTTTCTATTAATTAATTTTAATACACCTGACGACACTTATAGTACAAGGCGACATAACGCAGATAATAAGAAACTACATACCACAAGGGGTAATATGAAAAAAAAAGGCGAAAAAAACAACTTCAAGACCATGCTCAAGCATTATCTTGCCATCAAAGGTCTTGACATCATCGTCTATCTTAAGGACGGAAAAACAATTGAACTGAATAAAAACAGAACCCTGGACAAAGACTGCATCCTCATCACAGACCGTCACAACAGAGAAATCAGAATCGCAATAAATGAAATAAAATCAATAGATCTTTACGCAGCGTAATATTACTCGATGCGTTCGGCACGTTTGATGTTTAAAGGAAATACATCAAGTCCCGCACGCATCTTATCTTTATCCGCCGGAGTTAATGCTTCAGCCTTGCAAATATCCGTATCAGCCTCTTTTATTTTCAAAAGAATCTTTTTGCGCAGCTTATATTTGCCTTTTGCAACTGTTTCCGTGTCGTGATAGAAAAAAAGCATATCGTCTTTTTTTAATCCGTCAAAAGATCCCAGATTAATCACTGCACCATCCTCAGGAGAATCGAGAATCTTGCCCTTGTAAGGAATGGACTCATATAATTTTTTTGCAGCCCGGTATGAAATTTTTGAAAGATAATTTTTTCCGGAATCAGAAATTGAAAAATCAGCGATGACAACACCTGTTTTGATGTCCATAATTTTGAGATTCAATTCTATGCCGCCTAAAACATCCCGGTATGAACCATAAACAATAAAATCTATTACTTCATTGTTTTCGGCATCTCCGGACTTGCTGATGATGTAATCAACATACTCATCAATCATTGAAAAATTATATACATCCGAAGAATTAACTAATGTTCTTCTCCATGAAATATTTCCAGCATCCATGCGTCCGAACTGGGCAGCAGCAAATGAAAGCGAGTCCGATACAATACCTCCCCCTCCCGGATGACGGACAAAATCACCTTCAGGAAAAAGATTAAGGATTAATACCTTTGGAACATTACGCTCAGGAGCTTCAGATCCGTAACCTGCATTAAAATACATCGAATTTCTGCGCTTTATGACGGCAAGATTGAGTTCCTCACGGTATTTCGAATTAGGGAAAAGTTTCTGAAGTGATTTAATCTCTTCGATATAGAATCTGTCATATCCTACAGCCTGATAATAATCCCTTAAATCTTCTCGGGCTTCCCTGTTCATTGGATTCATCATGAGCGATTTTCTCAAAAAAAGTTCTCCGACCCCTGCAAGATTCTTTTTGAAAGACTCCTTCGACAAGCCATAATACATTTTTGAAAAATCCGTTCTAACCGGATTACCGATTTCAAAATTATTGGCAACAAGCAGACTCTCGAGAGCATTTTGATTGATATCATCATCGCTGTTAACCGAATATGCCTTATTATACAAACTAAAAGCAGAATCCGTATTTCCTTCAAGTTCGCTCGAATAGGCAGACGAATAATATATCGATGAATCCGAAGGCGACAATTGTGAACCTTTTGAAAAAGCTTCAGCTGCAGCCGAATAATTTTTTTGAGAAAGATAAAGATAGCCTGAAAGAATTAATGCAGGCAGATAGTCTGTTTTGATCGACAATGCCTTTGAGATTTCTTCTTCAGCATCTGCGAGATATGAATCTTTTCCGGTTTTATTAAAAGTCTTAATATAAAGCTTCGCATAAGCCGTATAACCGGCTGGATTCTCCGGATCGCTTTTTACTGCTTTCTTTATCAAATCTTCAGCTTCAGAAAGTCTCTTGTCATCGCTTTTAATTTCTGAATGTAAAAGCAGAGCATTATAATGAAAAGGATTAAGTTTGTAAACAGTATCGATTTTGCGAAGAGCCCATATCTTCTTATTCATATTATAATAAATATTAGCCATCCCGAAATGGGCATCGGTGTTTTCGGGATACTTATCAATTACTGCCTGAAATTTCTCCAGTGATCTGTCATTTTTCCCGAGTCCGGAAAGAGCCTCAGCAACTCCGATCATTGCCTGTTCATTATCGCCTTCTCTCTGCAGAATTTTATCATACATTTCGTAGGCTTCTTTAAATGCTGAAAGCTTCAGACGGCATTTGGCAAGACCGAGTTTAGCGTCAAGATATGACGGATTTTTATTAAGAGCTATTATGAATTGGGCTGAGGCTTTTAAATATTCATCTTTTTTCAGGTAATCCCATCCCGCATCATTATAAGAAACGGCATTTTTCTCCTGCGTCAGAAGATTAGAAAAAAGAAAAATTGAACATAATAATGTCAAAAAAAGAAACAGTCTTTTCATAAACCACCTTAATACACATAATCACGGCTCACCGCGACATAATATGTCAGGCGATTATCTTTTCAATAATAAAACACGTTGAACACTTTTTTTTTATACGGCTAATAATTTATAAATAAAGCCGGAGTCTTATCGGTTCCGGCTTTATTATTATAAAAATTATGAAATTCAACTTAGTTATTTTTTAAAATCTGCCTTTCAAACCGCATCTGACATTAATGCCGCCTGCATCATATCCCTTAACTTCTTCATACTCTTTGTTAAAAAGATTGTCTATTCTGACGAAAACAGAGGTATTTTCGGTTGTGTTGAAATTAGCTACTGCGTTCAATGTTGTATAAGAATCGAGTTTTACATATCCGTAATCGTAACGTTTGCCTGTATAATCATAATAAATCGAAATATCAGCCTTTTTTAAAATATCAGCACTTATTCCTGCTGAATATTTATGCCTTGGTCTTTTCAATAAATCATCGTCTGTTTCTTCATCTTTAGAAAGAGTGTATGTATAGTTAGCATAAACAGTCATAAAATCAACAGGATATATATAAGCTGAAATTTCTACACCTTTAGATGAACTTTTTGCAACATTCAGATACTTACCTGAGAATGAAGCCGGATCTGTCATTATCCAGTCGATTCTGTTCTTAAACTTTGAGTAAAAACAACCTGCATCGATTTCAGCGATTTTTAGTATTTTCTGATTGATACCAAAATCATAATATATGCTTTTTTCATTCTTTAAATTTCTATTTCCTGAATATGAGTCATACAATTGATAAAGACTGGCAGTTTTAAATCCAGTACCGGCACTGGAACGGAAACGTGTCCCGATATCTTTTATATTTCCATAAGCAGAAACCTGCCAAATCCCTGCGCTTTCGTTTTCAGATGTTTTAGTATAACGGACACCGGCATTTAATCCTGCATACCCGTCATAATCAAAGCTATTCATAGCATAAACTGAATTATTATGACTCTTAAAACTATAAACGCTGAAAGAAGGGAAAGAGCCTCCTGTCGAATAACTGTTCTCACATGAATCAGAAGAATATTCGTATCCGGCAATAACACGATAATAACCATATTGATACTCGGCTGAAATTTCAGCCTTCTTGCGGTCACCGATAAAGGTTGAAAAACTGGAGTCTGATGCATAATTCGGATAAACAGGATTTTCAACATCCGGAGAATCCGCATCATTTCTGAATTTTTTATCCATAAGAAAATATGAGAAATTGCTTCTCAGCATAAGATTTTCAATTGGTGAAAATTTCAATCCGCTACCGACGGTAAAAAAATTATTCTTCTGAGTACTGTTTCTATCATCAAAATATGCAGCTTCATCTAGATCATATTCTGATCTGCTAAATGATGAAAATAGTTCTATACCGATCATTTCATTGTAATTATATCCGCCTTTCGCGTTAAACGCTATATTGCTGTATCCGTCATCTTCGAAAGTTCCGGTTTTAGCTTTTGCTTTCGAAAATCCGTCTGCTTTTTCATATGATGCTCCCATGGAAAAATCAGTCTTTTCCCCTACGTGGCTAACAGACAATGCAGCATTACGGTTATTGTATCTTCCGTAACCCATACTGAAATTTGCTTCATCACCTCTGGCCTTTTTTGTCACTATATTTATAACGCCGCCAAGCGCATCAGAACCGTGAACAACGGATTGTGATCCTCTGATGATTTCAATACGTTCAATATTATTGAGAGGAAGATTCGCAAAATCAAAGCCTCCGGCTGTAGAAGTCGGGTCATTTACTTTTACTCCGTCAATAAGAACAACTGTATATGCCGAATCAGCTCCCCGCATAAATACAGAGGTAGTACCTCCGAAACTTGAATCTGAAGAAACTGAAATTCCATTTTGAATTTTCAATAATTCATAAACTTTTGAAGCGCCGCTTTTCTCAATTTGTTTTGAATCAATTACGGTAACCGATAGACCGCTCTTTTCAGATGTTGTAGATAATTTTGATGCACTGATAACAATCTCATCACCTTTTACAGCTGTGTTCTTTTCCGCGGATTCCTCTGCAGAAATTCCTGCGGCTGTATAAATACACATTACCGCAGATAGAAATAATTTTTTCATAAATCCCCCATTATTAATATGGGGCCTAAACTTAAGAAATGCATGCCTGCGAAGTGAAACACTTTCGTCAGACCGTACCTTTGTTCCCGAGGTTTCGGCCCAGGGAAGATCCGGCTTATCGCTTATAGCGAATCACGGTTGCGGACCAGCGCGGGATTCTAACCCGACTTCCTCCCGCCGTCAGAGCGACGGCGGTAAAAGCATTATTTTCATGCTTGAACTGTCAAGCAAAATGCTTGCAATAAAAACCATAATATAACGGTAATAGTAAAACAAACGGAATTCTTATGAAAAAAGCTCTAATTTTATTATTATTATCTCTTAATCTATATGCCGAGAAATTCAATCCCGACTATCTCTATGGTAAACATAAAACACCGATTAATCTTTTTGGCGGCAAAACTTCAGAGGAATTAAACACTTCGGTTGAAACAGTTTCACCGGAAGAGCTCAATCAGATACGCTACTATTCAGTATATGATATACTCAAACAGAGATTTACCGATTTAAATGAATATTCCGTCTTCATTAATGGCAACTTCATCGGAAATAATACCGAAATACTGAAAAACATGCCGAATTCGGTTATAGGAAGAATTGAAGTATCAGATAAAAACCATACTGCTTCAAACAGCATTCAAAAAAGAAAATCGATAAATATCATCACACAGGGCTCATGCGGAAATAACTCAATTCATTCAGTTTATTTCTCAAACGGAAAAAGTCTGACTTCAGCGAATGCAAATTATACTTCCGGTCTTCTTGAAGTAAATTTCAACGCTGCTGTTTCCGCAGACAAAGAAACATTCAGACCAGGGAATAATTTTAACGGAACAAAAAAAAATTCCGCCGATGCAATTGTATCATCAGCAAAATATATACACTCGGATATAATTCAAAGCAGTTTTAATTTGTCATACTTTGACCAGAAAAACAGCAGCAATATTACAATGAATTCATCTTATACTTTGCTTTTTGAACCAAATCCTTTCATAGAAGCAAAAGGCATTTTAAATATGATAAATCAGACTGACGGCGATATCACCGAAAAATCAAAATCATCAAAAGCCGTAATTACTTTCAATTTTTCACCAGATCTTACAGCTGATATTTCAGCAGGATTCGGAAAATCCGACTTCAGAGAAATAAATGAAAACGCTATATTAAATTTTTACAATTCATTTGCCGGCATTTATTATACAAAAGAACATTTTGAATTTAATTCATATTTTTCGGCAAGAGGATATACTTCTGAGAATGTTTTCTTTTCCGGAAATTCCGACATGGCTTTTAAATTTTTAAATGAAAAAATTAAATTTTTGGCCGGTATGTCAGGTGAATCTAGAAATGAAATCAAAGAAATAAATTCAGATAAGGTCTTATTCGATAATCCTGTAACTGAAACGAGCATCTTTACAGGTTTCCAAATTACATATTATGATTATTTTTATCTTAAGAGCATCGTTTCAAAAGTTTATTCCAAAGAACAGAGAAATAAATTTGAAGTTAAAGGCAAAAAGCATTATGAAATATCAAATAATGCCTCATTAAATCTAAGACTCATCTCACTTGGAATAAACCATGTACAAAAAATAGATTCAGATAAAAAAAACGGTGATTTTTTCGCTACTGTGTCAGGACCCGGGAAAATACAACCCTACTTTTCAGCTTCGATAAAACTCTCAGGAAAAACATCTGATGACTGCATCGCAGGAGCGGAGTTCTCAATTCCCGTTTACGACCTCAGAATAGAAGCCGGAATCACAGATATTCTAAACAAAGAAGACGGTACCGGCAACAGAGAACTTACCGCAGGAATATGTTATTATTTTTGAATCTTCTGTTTTTTATTCTTTGAATCTTTATCTGCGCTTAAAGTATTTTTAATTTTTTGAGAAGCCATATTGTTCTCAGGAAAACGGCCTGCATCACGTTTTAACTTATTTATTATTTCAGGCCAGCTTCTTTTTGTAACCATCCACCTTGGAAGGTCAAAAAGATCATCGTTCATATAAATAGGAACTTTCATGTATCCGCGTCTTAAAGAAAACGAAGCCCGGAAACCGGCTTTGATAAGATGTTCTTTTGTTACAGGAGAAAAAACCCCGAAAGGATAGGCATATATTCTGGTTTCTCTGCCGGAAACCTGATCTAACCATTTCTTTGAATTGTATATCTCACGATTAAAAGTCGCTCTGTCATCGTTAAACAGCTTTTCATTCACATACATATGATAATAACCATGACTGCCCAATGTAGCCCCGCAATCCTGATAGTATTTAAGATCATCAGTTTTCAGCGCATACTTAACCTTTCCGATTATGGCAGGTGAAATAAATAAAACCGGTTTAATACCTTTTTTAATCAGAACTGATTCATAAATATTTTTAACACTGTGATTTCCGTCATCAATAGTCAGAAGAACATTTTTCTTACCATATACTCTGTTCAGGTATATATCCTCCATACTGACAAAACGGTAACCTATTGATTCAATCTCATTTATATGCCTTTCGAATTCGGACGGAGAAATATCAGTATCAACCTTTTTCTTGTCTAAAAAAGTGTGGTAACACAATACAAAAACCTCACCCTGCGAAAAAAGCAAAACAGGTAAAAGCAACAAAAGAGAAATCAAAAACCTGAACATACTGCCTCAAACTATTTAATTATATTCTGAACATCAAGCTGCATTCTTGCATCAGACGCGGACTGAAACGCTGAATACTCGCTTATTATGGTTGTGAAAACCTTTTCGGCATCGGCTTTCATTCCCATTTTCCGGTAGCATATACCAGCATTATAATAGGCACGCACACCTTCTTCCGTATCGCTGAATTCCTCAAAATGAGCAAGATAAATTTTAAGCGCCTTACGGTAATCATAGCGCATAAAGTAAATTCCGGCAAGATAATCGAATGCTGTTTCTCGGTGAGAACCGTCTTCATAAACTTCAAGATATTCCTGAAGAAGAACTAACGCTTTATCATACTGCTCGAGTCTGTAAAACTGATATGCATTATCAAAGCGCATATCATCACTTGCTTTTTCAAAAGCAGAATCAGCCCCGGCATTAAGCCCTAATGAAAAAAGCAACAATATGAATAGTATTATTTTATTCATTTCGCCTCAAAAAAGGATGTGTCATCCATTTGAGGATATTATATTATGTCACATAATAATTCTGCAATAACTTTTTAAATTAGGTTTAAATATTTACGGGTTTGCCGGTTAAAGCATACCCGTAAAACAGGATTTCATTCGGAGTATATTAAATTTACTGAGCTTCTACTTCTTCACTTTGAACTTTTTCAGCATCCTGTTCGGTTTCTGATTCTGCATCTTCTTCAGGCTTTTCCTCCGCCTTCTTCTCATTGAGAGCTTTTCTCTTAGCCATATTTGCAAGAAGTATATCACTGGCTTCGGAAATATCGGTCTTTTTTGAAGTGGAAAAAAGAATAACTACATCACCTGTAAAAACACTCATAAAAGGAAAATCGATATAAGCAATATCTCCGAATTTTTCAATAGAAACATCAGCACCTTTTGGATTTTCCGCTGTAAAAATTTTACACACAGAAGGAACCATTTTTTTACCGAACATCATCCTGTACTTAACGGATGCCATCATCATATTCGCCATTTTATCACTTTCTGTATTTCCGCCTTCTTTTTCATTTTTAAAAATAAAAAGATACTGACCGGCTTTGTCCTTATAAGGAATAAGACCGAAAGGCATATCCTCTATACGCTTAGTGATTGCCGATTCAGGAGCCGATATATCAACAATCATATGCTGATCAAACTGTGAATTGACAGTTGATGTTTTAATTTTAAATCCAAGTTCTTTTAATTTGGGATTATTCTGAAATGAGTCTTTCTGAGGGAGAGAAGTCTCATTTTTCCCAAACTCTTTTGAAAAAGACACTCTCATTTTTGAATTAAAAACTCCTTTATCGACTTCAAAATACTGAATGATGTCAAAACATCCTGAACAAAAAAGCAAAACAAGAATAATCAAAGGCAAAGCTGTCTTTTTCATATAATCACCTCTTATTTTTTTTCAAAGCTTAAAGTAAATTCACCATTATTACCTGAAGCCGACTTATGATTTAATTCTATTATCAGAATCTTATCGCTTACCGAATCGAAATATATAAAATCAGGTTTAGGCTGATCAATATTATTAACTTTCTCGTAAGACCCTTTTTTCTCGTTAAGAACATATTTCTCAACCCTAATTAGATGTCTATTATCCTCGAGTTTGAATTCAATATGCTTTTCCTGTGATTCAAGACCTATTGTACTTCTTCCGGCTTCAACTTTATTTACAAATATCTTATAAAAACATCTCCTATCGTCATTTGGATTATTTACTGATGAATCTTTAATGATAAGCTTGACATTATAATTGTATGGAAGCTTATATTCTGAGCCTATAATTCCCGACGAGTTCGAATTTGATGCTGATCCGCTCAAAATAACCGGATCGTTTTTCATGACAGAACTTCCTCCCGAACATGCAGCTGCAGCCGCCAGAAACCAAATAAACACCATTTTCATACTTACCTCTGTTTTATCATATCAATACTATAATCTGAATCAGAAACATTTCCGGAAAATTCAACAATCAAATAAGCGGAAACATCTACAGTTTCTGAAAATTCTATTTCAGAAGCTCCATTTACAGATACGGTTTTTATCCTGTATCCAAGTGCATCAGTAACCGACACAGTCATGTCCGTATCATCTATACCTCTTACTTTGAACTTGATTTTTTCTCTCGATCCCGGATTAATTTTATAATAATCCTTATCTCCGCTGTAAGAATAATATCCTTTAACTGTTTCTTCAACGGCTTCTGCGGATTTGATGCTGTCATTAGGCTCCTTTTCAAATTCTTTTTCCGCTTCATATTCCGAAATGGAAATCGTATAATCCTGCGGCTCAGATGAATGTCTGGATGAAACCGATATATAATATCCGCCGTCACAAAATATATTCGGGAAAATAATAGAACCTGAAGCATTATCAGAAGAATATATTTTTCTGTACGATTTATCAAATATAGAAGCTTTCACAGCATTGCCGAGAACCGAAACAGAATAAAATCTTCCGGATTCACTTTGCCGGAAAAAATAATCAACATCTTTAGAATCAGACACCGTCCCTGATATTTTTTCCTGAAGCGGATTGGCTTTACCGAAATCATCATTGCTTTCAAGTTCTCTTTCCGGAGAAAAATCGCCCTTCTTCAGCGAAAAAAAATATTTATCTTCGAAATTTTCCGTCATAGATTTTGAATATACTCTGACGTAATAATTTCCGCTTTTCATGAGACCCAATCCGTTTACTGATTCCGGTTTGCCCTCACCTGCGAAATCTGCCGTAAAAACAGAATTCCCGTCAGCATCGCATACTTCTATTACTGAATTAATACCTTTTACACCGCTTAAAGAACAATCAATTACTGCAGGATTTTCTTCTGAAGCATCTACAGAAAAATAAAAAATATCCTCCTCTCTGTATCTGCTATTACTATTCTGATTAAGTTTATTAAAAGCAGGCGAGAAATATCCTGTAATTTCAGCTCCATATTCAATCTTCTGCGCTGAATCAAAAAAATCATTAGGTTCAATTTCACTGACAGAACTATCGGATGCATATACAGACAAAATATACTCTGCCGAATCATCCCCTTTTTTTTCATCACGCTCACCGTGACTGACAGCTATATAATATTTACCTTTTGAAAGAGTAAGATTTGCCAGCTTCTCGGGTGATGATTTTCTGGCATCATCGACATATTTAATTACTGCTCCTTCACCGCCCGATGCCGAAAAAACACCGAAAGCATGATTGATCCCCTTTAAAGCTGAAACTTCAATTTTAACATTAATTTCTGAATCAACAGAAAACGTAAAATAATCCTTATCCGAGGGAGAGGAAAGCTTTCCTTTTACTTCTGATTTAATATTTATCTCATTAGCTTCATTCAAATTGTTATTAGGTTCAATTTCGGACTGAATTTTACGGGAACAATCCGCCGAAAAAACAATTATCAGCAATAGCAATATATATTTCATCTTCAACTCCATGAATTTCAGATTAACGAATATACAGAAGAAGCGCAAGTATTTTTAATTTGTACGATTAGGTATAACAGAAAACACTATACTTAATTACAATTTATTTTATAAATAATAATCATCATTCCGAAAAAATAGTAATTAGTTATCAATAATATTTTTTAAAACTGAGGATTTACTTAATTATCAGGTTTTTCAAAAAATTGTTAGAAATATATTTGACAATAATCTCCATTTCTTTTTTATGGATATATAAGCAATTGCGGGTGTAGTTCAATGGTAGAACTTCAGCCTTCCAAGCTGATTGCGTGGGTTCGATTCCCACTACCCGCTCATAATACCCCGGTTAAACCGGGGTATTATTTTATTATTTTCAAATTATAAAAAAGCCGCTTTGAAGAGCGGCTTTTAAATTCAATTATAAGTAAAAATTCTTATACCATTTAACAAAACGCGAAAGACCTTCCTCTATTGATGTTTTCGGCTTCCATCCGGTTTTAGAGTTTAGCAGTGAAATATCTGCAAATGTTGCGTATACGTCACCCGGCTGCATCGGCATATATTTCTTTAACGCTTTTGTTCCGAGATTTTTTTCAAGAACCTCAATGAAATACTCAAGCTTAACGGGATTATTGTTTCCGATGTTATAAACTATATGTTTTGCACCGCTTTCAGCAGAATAACCCGGCTGAGGAATATGAGAAGCCACCGACATTATGCCGGAAACAATATCATCCACAAAAGTAAAATCTCTCAGCATATCACCGTTATTATAAACCTCTATTTCCTGACCTTGAACAATTTTATCTGTAAATTTAAAATAAGCCATATCAGGCCTTCCGTATTCACCGTAAACCGTAAAAAACCTAAGCCCGCTTGCAGGAATATCGAAAAGATGAGAATAACAGTGAGCCATAAGCTCATTGCTTTTTTTCGTAGCTGCATATAACGATATGGGATTATCGACGTAATCGCTTTCCGAAAATGGAGTTTTTTTATTCGCTCCGTAAACCGATGAACTTGAGGCATAAACCAAATGCTTCACCGGATTATTTCTGCATCCTTCAAGGATAGACAAAAATCCGTCAATATTACTTCCTATATAGGCTGAGGGATTATCGAGCGAATATCGAACACCTGCTTGAGCAGCAAGGTTTATTACAACGTCAAACTTTTCTTTACTGAAAAGCTTTAGGATGAAATCCCGATCAGAAATATCTT
>Ga0255340_1000555_pt1 | contig 59891 bp, 58 predicted proteins | sample wastewater_treat_7_FD_192417 | JGI IMG/M metagenome (GOLD analysis project Ga0255340, IMG submission 192417) | Wastewater microbial communities from Lulu Island WWTP, Vancouver, Canada - plant10 | ecosystem: Engineered > WWTP > Wastewater > Unclassified | place: Canada: Vancouver, British...
GCCGGAGTTTTTCGAGAAGATGAAGCCCGACTACATTGCGCCTGCGGTTTTGTACATGTGCTCTGAGGAGTGCCAGGACTCGGGCATGATCATCAACGCCACCCTGGGCTACTTCAGCCGTACGGCCGTGATGACAGGGCCGGGAGCGGTCCTGTCCGACGGGAAGAAGATCCCCACCCCTGAAGAGGTCATGGAGAGCTGGAGCAAGATAACGAGCCTTGAAAATCCGAAATATTTCGGTATGCTTCCAGAAATGTTCGGCGTGCTCGCTCCTGTGCTTCAGTAGGCGGGGGCCGGAAGCCGGCCGGGCTGCCCCGGCCGGCGCCGAAAATACCAAGCAGAACGGAGAAACGTGTGGAAACAGCTCTCGAAAAGGCGAAGAAAGATCCGGAATCGATGAAGGCGAGAATCCTCGCGGTCGCCAGAAAGATATACGGCGAGTATGGCTTCCACGGCACCACCATGAGGATGATCGCCAAGGAGGTGGGCATCGATATATCTACGCTCCACTACCATTGGGGGGAAAAGAAGGACCTGTACGAGGCGGTGATCATCGACATCAACAACGACCTGGGAAGGAAGTTTGTCGAGGTTGAGAAGATCATCCATGGCCGCCCTCTGGAGGAGCGTATCGCGATCGGTATCGATGCCATGGTCGATTATCTCTTTCTTCATCCCGAGATCTCCAACCTGGTGCTGCACCGCTATTTCGGGAAGATCCGCCATGAGGAGCTGGTGGATTTCAAGGTGCCGGAGTTCACCATAGACATCGTCCGATCCATGGGACTGAAGCAGGACAAAAAGAACATCAGCTTCTCCATGGCATCGGTGCTGACCATCATGAATTCCATACACAGCTTTATCTCGGGAGAGGCTTTTTTCCGCACCATCATAAGGCAGGACAGGGACGAGTACATCGCGATTGTGAAGAAAACGCTGAAGGACATTTTCATTCCCGCATTCATCTTCGACAAGAGCAAGTTCGAGTAGGCTCTCATCCGGAATCCGGCCGGTCGCATGTTCTCGACCGGGGGGATGGACCTGTCTTCCTCCTCCTCCTCCGCAGAAGCTATGGAGGACAGGTCCTCCTCGTTTTACAGCCCGGCGGGCACGGTTAACTTTCTCGGAAGGACACGGTCCTGCTTTCCTGTGAATCTGCTGGACATGAGGCGGCGTGAAGGCTTGCGGCTCATCATGGAGCTTGGCACGGGAGGGAGTAAACAGCCCGGCTGTCACAATTCATATTACTGATCAAGGAGAAGCTGTTATGGAGATTATACCCTATACTGACGAGCACAGGATGTTCAGGGATTCTGTTCGAAAGTACCTGGAAAAGGAAGTCATACCATATGTCGAAGAATGGGAAGAGGCGGGCATCACACCCCGGAGCGCCTGGAAAAAGCTGGGGGACCAGGGCTTCCTCGGTACGAGCGTACCCGAGGAGTACGGCGGGCCGGGCGGGGACTTCCTGTATTCGGTGATCATGACCGAGGAAATGAGCCGGACCAACCACATGGGGCTGTGCACGGCCCTTCACAGCGATATCGTGATCCCATACATCCTGTCCTACGGCTCGGAGGAGCTCAAGAAAAAGTACCTCCCGGGCTGCGTGTCGGGAGACATCATCACCGCAGTCGCCATGACCGAGCCCAACACGGGAAGCGACCTCGCCGCAATCCGTACAACGGCCGTGGAGGACGGCGACGACGTCATCATAAACGGGCAGAAGACGTTCATCAGCAACGGCATCAACTGCGGGATCTGTGTGGTGGCCGTTCGTGACCCCAAGGTCCAGGACCCGTACGGCGCAATCGATCTCTTCGTGGTCGAAGAGGGGACCCCGGGCTTCGAGAAGGGAAAGCAGATCAAGAAAGTCGGATGGCGCAGCCAGGATACGGCGGAGCTATATTTCACCGACTGCCGCGTACCCAAGGCCAACCGCCTGGGAGAGAAGGGAACCGGGTTTCTGCATCTCATGGAGAAGCTCCAGCAGGAGCGGCTCATGTGCGCGATCGGGGCACAGGCCCTGGCCGAGTACATGCTCGAGATCACGATCGCATATTGCAAAGAGCGGACCGCCTTCGGCCGACCCATCTCCAAGTTCCAGCACAGCCAATTCGAGCTGGTGGAAATGGCCACCGACATCAAGCTCGGGCGCACCTTCCTGGACAAGCTGATCGTAGATCACATGGAGGGAAAGAATGTGGTCGTGGACGTGTCCATGGCGAAGTTCTGGATCACGGAGATGGCGAGCAGGGTTGCGGATCGCTGCGTCCAGCTGCACGGCGGATACGGCTACTGCGATGAGTACCCGATCTCGCGTGCCTGGAGGGATATTCGGGTGACCCGGATCTTTGCAGGGACCAACGAGATCATGCGCCAGATCGCAGCCCGGTTCATGGGCCTGTAGGAGAAGCGTGCGGGAGGCCGCCCATGAGCCGGCCGCCCGCCGTGAAAGAGAAAGGGAGCCGACATCATGGCAGGACCTCTTGAAGGACTGAAGATTCTGGATTTCACCACGCTTCTTCCCGGACCCTTCGCGACCATGAATCTTGCCGACATGGGAGCGGAGGTGCTCCGGATAACTTCGGGCTCCAGGCCCGACATGGCCGCGTTCGCCCCGCCGTTTTTCCCGGGCACGGATCTGTCGTTCGCCACGGCCTACCTGGGGCGGGGAAAGCGCTGCCTCGCACTCAACCTGAAAGATGCACGGGCGGTTCGCATCGTTCATCAGCTGCTTGGGCGCTATGACATCCTGATCGAGCAGTTCCGCCCGGGGGTGATGGCCAGATTCGGCCTCGATTACGAGAGCCTGAAGAAAATCAATCCAGCGCTAATCTACTGCTCTCTCACCGGCTACGGCCAGGACAGCCCGATCAGCGGGCGGGCCGGTCACGACATCAACTACCTCGCCCGTTCGGGCCTCATGTCCTATTCCGGCAGAAAAGACGCCGGGCCGTCGCCTCTGGGCATGCAGATCGCGGATGTGGCCTCGGGATCGAACAACGCCGTGATCGGGATTCTCGCTGCGGTGATCAGCCGTACGAACACCGGCAGAGGCCAGCATATCGACATCTCCATGACCGACGGCACGATCGCGTTCAACGCCCTGGTGGCGGGCGCTTATCTCGTCGACGGCCAGGAGCCAGGACGCGAGGGATTTCTCTTAAACGGCGGATCGCTCTATGACTTCTACGAGACCAAAGATGGTGGATATGTGAGCTTCGGCGGCCTCGAACCCCAGTTCTTCGCCGCCTTCTGCAACGCTCTCGGTCGTCCGGACCTGATAGGAGGAGGCGTGACCCCGCCGAATTTGGAGGAGGTCAAAGACGAGATCCGGGCAGTCATGAAGTCAAAGACAAGAGACGAGTGGATGGAGATTTTCGATAGAACCGACGCGTGCGTCGACCCTGTCCTGTCTCTCTCCGAGGCACTGGACGATCCGCATACGAAAAAGAGGGGCCTTGTGGTTGAGCTCGAACTCGCATCAGGACAGAAGGTGAGGCAACTCGCCAACCCCATCAGGTTCTCGGAAACAAAACAGGAATATACGAAGGCCGGCGTGCAGGCCGGCACCCATACCCGGGAAGTGCTCAAGGAGCTGGGTTATTCGGAGCAGGAGATCGATGTTTTCGCCAGAGAAGGGCTTTTCAGCTGAGCAGCCGCATGTACATGCAAAGCGGTGCACGATGTATTGATAGAAGGAAGGTGATCCAATGACGTCAGGAAAAGGCGGAACAACGGATTGCGCGCAACCCTGTCTGAAGATCGAGAGAAGCGGGCACGTGGCATGGCTGGTACTGAACCGGCCGCAGCAGCGCAACACCATGACCATGGAGTTTTTCGAAGAGATTACCCGGTGTTTCGAGGAATTCGACGCCGACCCCGAGGTGCGGGTCGTAGTCGTCAGGGCGGAAGGAAAGAGCTTTACCGCCGGTCTCGATCTTGTCGCGGCCCAGGTGCTGCTCGGTGACGGGTCTGCCGTGTATCGGGACTGGCTGTACCGGAAGATCAAGGAGCTCCAGGCAAGCATGACGGCGATCGAGAAGTGCAGGAAGCCGGTCATAGCAGCGATCCACGGGCACTGCATCGGCGGGGGCGTGGACCTCACCAGTGCCTGCGATATCAGGATCGCATCACAGGACGCGATCTTTTCCATCAGAGAGACTCGGATAGCCATCATCGCGGATATCGGCACACTGCAGCGTCTCCCGTATATCATCGGACAGGGCTGGTACCGCGAGCTGGCCATGACGGGAAGGGACTTCACCGCTGAAGAGGCGCTGAGGATGGGGTACATCACCAGGCTCTGCCCTGACCGTCAGGCCCTGCTGGAAGAAGCCGGAAAGCTCGCGGAGGAGATCGCCGGGCTGTCCCCGCTCGCCGTGCAGGGGGTGAAGGAGGTCGCGAACTACACCCGCGATCACGGGCTCCACCAGGGTCTGGAATACGTGGCGCAGAAGAATGCTTCGGTCGTTCCCAACGAAGACATGATGGAGGCGGTCGCAGCCTTTCTCGAAAAGCGTACCCCGATGTTTAAGGGCAGGTAAAGGGACTGGACATGAAGGGTGAAAGGAGGTGGAGCCGGAGTACAGAGTAAGCGAAGGAACGTTTTCATGAGAGCAGTGCCTTTGCAATGAAATCAGCAGCCGGGATTATACGTAACTCAATAAAAGGAGGAGGAATCTATGTCCTTGGAACGTTTGTGGCATAAATCGTATGCACCGGGCGTGCCCACGGAGTTCGAGCCGGAAAAGATCACCATGGCGGAAAGGCTCAGCCAGGTCGCCGCAAAATATCCGGATCGCGTGGCCTTTGTCTATATGGGGAAAAAAATCACCTATCGGGAGTATGAAGGGCTCGTCAACCGCTTTGCGCGGGCGCTTGCCGATCTCGGGGTGAAGGAAGGCGACAAGGTGGCGATGCTCCTTCCCAACATTCCTCAGATGGTCATCGCCAATCACGCCGTCTATCGCCTCGGGGCCGTGACTGCGATGAACAATCCGCTCTATACCGAGCGCGAACTGGCACACCAGCTCGACGATTCGGACGCCACAATGCTGGTAACGCTCGACCTGCTCCTGCCCCGGGCGCTCAAGCTCAAGGCGGAGACGAAGATTCGCACGATCATCACCTGCCATATCAGCGATTATCTCCCCTTCCCGAAGAAGCAGCTCTTTCCCTATGTGAAAAAAGCCATGTTCCGGAAGGTGGAGCCGCAGCCGGGTGTGTATCAGTTCATGGATCTCATCGGAAAATATCCGGATATGCCTGTCGAGAACAAAGCACGGTGGGACGAACTTGCAGCCTTGATCTACACCGGAGGAACGACGGGGGTGAGCAAGGGGGCGATGCTGACCCATGCCAACATCTCCTCGGTCGTCCAGCAGTTTTCGGCATGGTTTCCGGATCTCAAGGATACATACGAGAACCTCCTGGGCATCTATCCGATCTTTCATTCCGCGGGTTACTCGGTGGGCCAGAACCTCCCCATCTGGAACGGCTGGTGCTGTACGCTCGTGCCGAAGCCGGAGCCCGGCGCCATTGTGGAAATGCTCTCCAAGTTCAAGCCCACGTTTCTTCCCGGCGTGCCCACCATCTATACCGGGCTTCTGAGAAACGAAAAATTCCGGAAGATGAACCTCTCGTTTGTGAAAGGCTACTTCGGCGGCGCCGCTCCGCTTCCCGAAGACACCCTGAGCCAGCTGAGACAGCTCCACGGAGCGATCATCTACGATGTGTACGGGGCGACCGAGAACACGGCCTTCGCGACCGTGACACCCTGGGGCGGCAAGGTGAAGTTCGGAACCGTAGGAGTGCCGCTTCCCGGTACGGACATCAAGATCGTGGACCTGGATACAGGCACTCGCGAGCTTCCCCCGAAAGAGGCCGGGGAAATCTGCATCAAGGGCCCCCAAGTCATGTCCGGCTACTACAAGAAGCCGGAGGAGACCGCCCAGGCCCTGAAGGACGGATGGTTTTACACCGGAGACATCGGGTTTTTCGACGAGGACGGCTATCTGACCATATCCGACCGCAAGAAAGACATGATATGCGCCAGCGGTTTCAATATCTATCCCAAGGAGGTCGACGAGATACTCTTCGGTCATCCGAAGATTCTGGAAGCGTGCTGCATCGGTGTTCCGGACGAGTACCGCGGGGAGACGGTGAAGGCCTACGTCGTCGTTCAGCCGGGCGAGACGCTCACTGAGCAGGAAGTGATCGCATACTGCAAGGGGAAGATGACCGGCTACAAGGTGCCGACACAGGTGGAGTTCATCGATCAGCTCCCCAAGAGCGCCATCGGCAAGATCATGCGGCGGGAGGTCAGGGATATGGACAAAAAGAAAAGGGAAGGGAGATCATGAGCGCAGGCACACGGGAGTTCAGAACGCTGCTCTTCGAGGAACGGGAGCCTTCGATCGGGCTGGTCACCATGAACCGTCCGGACCAGCTCAACGCCATCAATGTGGAAATGCTCGAGGATTTCGAACGGCTGTTCGGAGAATTGTCCAGAGACGATTCCATCAGAGTCCTCGTCATAACCGGCGCCGGCAGGGGATTTTCATCCGGTGCCGACCTGAACGACGCCGTGGTTCACAAGGACACGGATGCATTCGCGGACCCTGAACGGTTCCTGAAGATCGTGCAGGAGCGGTACGCATCGCTGGTTCTGGGTTTGCGAAGGATACCACAGCCGGTCATATCCGCCGTGAACGGGCCCGCTGCGGGAGGAGGGTTCGCCATGACCCTTGCGAGCGACATCCGGGTTGCGAGCCCAGAGGCATATTTCGTGGCCTCATTCATCAATATCGGGCTTTCCGGCGGCGAGCTCGGATGCTCCTATTTCCTGCCACGGCTGGTTGGACTCTCTCATGCCTCCGACATGCTGTACACCGGCAGGAAAGTTCGAGCGGATGAGGCGGAGAAGATGGGGCTGGTCAGCAGGGTGGTCCCCAGGGAAGAGCTGGTGGAAGCGGCCCTTTCCTATGCCCGGATGATGACGGGTAAGAGCGTGGGCGGGCTGAAGCTCACAAAGCGGGTGCTTGAAGAGAATCTCCATGCCTCTTCGCTCCAGAGTGCGGTAAATCTCGAGAACCGCAACCAGACCGTCATGGTTTTCTCGGGCGAGTTTTTCAAGCTGATTCAGTCGTTTTACAAGGGATAATACCGGGCCGCCGGCGGGCGATACATCGTTGTCCTCTCCAAATGCGGGAGCCGGGGGCAGGCGTGCGGCCGGACGAACGCAGATCGGGGATAGGCGATAAAGGAGAGAAGAGGTGGGGAAATATCTTATCGATGAACGGGACCTCAGATTCACCCTGTTCGAATTCCTGGAACTGGAAAAAATGAATGCATACACGCGCTACGAGCACTTCGATCGCGGGATGTACGAGGATACGATCCGTCTGGCGCAGAGAATCGCCAAAGATCAGCTCTTTCCCGTGAACACCGCAGGGCACAGACAGGGCTGCACGTACGACCCGGATACCCGGTCTGTGAAATTGCCTCCCGGGTACAAAGAGGCGGCCCGGACCCTTCTCGATGCAGGATTCTTAAGCATCTCCGACGATCCGGCCATCGGCGGTTCCGGCATGCCGCTGGACGTTCAGACGTGCTGCTGGGAGATGTTCTGCGGTGCCGGGGGGGCGCTCATGCTCTTTCTCATGCTCGGACACGGCGCCGCACTCATGATCCGGCGTTTCGGTTCTCCTGAACAGAAGGCCCTCTATGTGCCGAAGCTGCTTTCCGGTGAGTGGGGCGGCACCATGTGTCTCACAGAGCCCGAGGCCGGATCCGATGTGGGAGCGCTGAAAACAAAAGCCGTGCCTCAGGCTGACGGCACCTACCGGATCACGGGGCGGAAGTGCTTCATTACCAATGGAGACCAGGACATTACCGAACAGATCGTCTATCCGGTCCTGGCGCGCATCGAGGGGGACCCGCCGGGCACGAAAGGGATTTCTCTGTTTATCGTTCCCAAATACCTTGTGCGCGAGGACGGCTCTCTCGGCGAACGCAACGACGTGTACTGCACCGGCATCGAGAAAAAGATGGGCGCTCACGGCTCCGCCACCTGCTCCATGTCATTCGGCGAAGACGACCGGTGCATCGGCTATCTCCTGGGAGAGCGGGGGAGAGGAATGAACATCATGTTCCACATGCTCAACGAGACGCGGCTCGAGGTCGGCATCATGGCCCTGGGCGGCTCTTCCGCCGCCTATAACCAGGCTGTGGAATATGCGCGGACCAGACTGCAGGGGTCTCACGTAACCCGGATGTTCGAGCCTGATGCGCCCAAGGTGCCTATTATCGAGCACCCGGATGTGCAGAGAATGCTCCTGTGGATGAAATCCTGGGTGGAGGGCGGGAGGATGCTCTCTTACTACGTCTCCCGCCAGATCGATCTCCAGGGGCTGCTGGAAGGGGAGGAAGCCAGAGAAGCCAAGGCGCTGACAGACTTTCTCATCCCCCTTGTCAAGGCGGGAAACTCGGATATGGTATGGCGGATTACAGCCGAAGCGATACAGGTACACGGCGGGTACGGCTATTGCTCTGAATATCCGGTGGAGCAGCTTGCCGTGGACTGCAAGGCGCTGTCGATCGTCGAGGGAACGAACGGCATCCAGTCTCTGGACCTGGTCATCAGAAAGATCCTGATGGATCCGGGACAGTACAAATATAACGTCTTGAAGGAAAGAATCCGCCGGACCATCGAAAGTGCAGCGGGGATTGTCGGGGAGAATCATCGGAATTCGCTTCTCGAGGCTATCGATTGTCTTGACGAAGCCGTGGGTCTCATGAAGTCGCTGATGGATTCCGGTCAACTCACGGTCCTGCTGATGAACATCGATCCGCTTCGCAGGGCTGTTTCCGATGTTCTGATCGCATGGATGCACCTGTGGTGCCTGAAACTGGCCAAGCCGAAGCTCGCAGCCCTCACCGGCGGCACAGGGGGCAAAGACCCGGCCGCCGGACTCGGGAGTGATGCCGAGGCGGCATTTTATCACGGCAAGGTGTGTTCCTCCGAGTTCTGGCTCGCCACAGAGTTTCCCAAATACTTCGGAAAAATCGATGCCATCCTGCGGGGAGGAAAGCTGGATATCGGGGATGCTCATGCCGTTTTTCCGGCGTTTTCATAGTCCTGAATGAGTGCCCGGAGAAGAGGGGTCACTGTGAGGGCATGCACACGAAGGCGGCGCACCGTGCCTCCTGCACTGCCGTGCTGAATCCCGACAGAGGCATCTTCGGATCCGGGCACGGTCTTTTTCAGCCAGGCGCTATCGAAACGACAAGTCGTAAAGATCGCCCTGCCGGTCGCGTCGGGTTTTGCAGCAAATCTCCGGCCGTCCGTGCGGTTCCTGCAGGAGCGCAGTATGAGGTGCCGATGGTGGGAAGGGTGATGTGCTCTATTTCAGGAGCGGGTTGCCGGGTGAAAAAGTTGTGTCCCCTGTGCATAATGCATATCGTAATTTCGTTGCGCCCGTACACAAGACGGTCATACCATGTGCACTACAAAATAGCACCTTGTTAAAGCCCCCTTTTTTTCAACCCTATGCTGCACAGGAGACAGATAAAACATATTCCTTAAGTGCCAAAAAAGCAACATCAATTTCGTTTCGGGATCGTTCACCGGATGTCTTTGTGATACTCCTGGATCGACTTGACCATATCCTTACCCCTGCGGTAGGCCTCGATCCCTCGGGCCGCCGCTATCGCGGCCGCGAGCGTGGTGATATAGGGCAGCCTGAACCTGATGGCCGCCTTGCGGATATAGGAGTCGTCGTGCTTGCTCAGCTTGCCGCTGGGGGTGTTGATGATCAGGTCATATTCCTTGTTTTTGATGCCGTCGATGATATTGGGCCTTCCCTCATGGAGCTTGAGAACCATCCGTGAAGGGATCCCGTTTTCCTGGAGAAATTTGTGCGTTCCGCGAGTGGCCCAGAGAGAAAACCCGAGAGAGTCGAAGAGCTGGGCGACCTCCAGAACCGCCGGCCGCTCGCGCCGGGAGACCGTGAGGAGTACAGTGCCCTCCTTGGGCAGGATCTGGTTGCCCGCTTCCGACGCCTTGTAGAAGGCAAGGCCGAACGATTTGCCCATGCCCAGCACCTCGCCGGTGGATCGCATTTCGGGGCCGAGGAGCGGATCCACCTCAGGAAACATGTTGAACGGAAACACGGCCTCCTTCACACCGAAGTGCGGTATGACCCGCGCGCTGAGATCGAAATCTCCGAGCCGGCTTCCAAGGGCGATCTTCGTGGCGATCCGGGCCATCTGAACGCTGCAGACCTTGGACACCAGAGGCACGGTCCGCGATGCCCGGGGGTTTGCCTCGAGCACATACACCATATCGTCCATGATGGCGTACTGGATGTTCATCAGCCCGACCACGGAGAGTTCCATCGCGATTTTCTTGGTATACTCATAGATCGTATCCAGGTGCTTCTGCGGGATGCTGATGGGAGGAATCACGCAGGCGGAATCGCCGGAATGGATGCCGGCGCGCTCAATGTGCTCCATGACCGCGGGCACATATGCGCTGCTGCCGTCCGCAATGGCGTCTGCCTCGGCCTCGATGGCGTTGTCCAGGAATTTGTCGATCAGGATGGGACGCTCGGGCGTGACACCGACAGCTGCCTGGACATATACCCGGAGCATCTCCTCATCATGGACAACCTCCATGCCGCGGCCGCCCAGTACGTACGAAGGCCTGACCATGAGGGGATAGCCGATCTTTCCGGCCGCCGCGAGAGCCTGCTCCAGGGTGCTCGCCATCGCGGACTCGGCCATGGGGATGCCGAGCTTCTTCATCATGGTGTCGAATCGTTCCCTGTCTTCCGCCAGATCGATGGCCGCGGGTGATGTGCCCAGGATCTTCACTCCGGCCTTCTCGAGATCGCCGGCGATGTTCAGCGGCGTCTGCCCGCCGAACTGCACGATGACCCCCAGGGGCTTCTCCTTCTCGTATATGCTCAGGACCTCCTCGACGGTCAGGGGCTCGAAGTAGAGCTTGTCCGATGTATCATAATCAGTGGAGACCGTCTCGGGGTTGCAGTTCACCATGATGGACTCAAATCCCATTTCCCGGATGGCAAAGGCAGCGTGAACGCAGCAGTAGTCGAACTCGATGCCCTGGCCGATCCGGTTGGGGCCGCCTCCCAGGACCATGATCTTGGGGTTCCCGCTGACCTTCACCGTGTCCTTGCCGTTGAAGGTGGAATAGTAGTACTCCGCGTTCTCGACGCCGCTCACCGGCACACTGTCCCAGGCATGGGCGACGCCCAGGGATAAGCGCCTGGCCCTGATACTGTCCTCGGTCGTTGCCGTGAGCATCGCCAGGTATCGATCCGAAAACCCGTCTTTCTTGGCCTGGATAAGGATCTCATCGGGCAGATTTCCGCCTTTGTAAGCGAGTATCTTCTCTTCCAGGTCCACGAGCTCCTTCATCTGCTCGATGAACCAGGGTTTGATGCTGGACTTGTCTGCAAGCTCCCTGACGGTCGCGCCCTTTCTCAGGGCCTCGTACATGATGAACTGCCGCTCGCTCGTCGGCTCGGCCAGGAGATCCATCAGCGATTTCAGGTCGAGGTCGTGATAGTTTTTGGCGAAGCCGAGGCCGTATCTGCCGATCTCCAGTGAGCGGATTGCCTTCTGCAGGGCTTCCTTATATGTCTTGCCGATGCTCATGACCTCGCCCACCGCTCGCATCTGTGTGCCCAGGCGGTCCTGTACGCCTCGGAATTTCTCAAAGGCCCACCGGGCGAATTTCACCACCACGTAGTCTCCGGAGGGTTCGTATTTGTCGAGGGTGCCGCCCTTCCAGTAGGGGATCTCGTCCAGAGTCAGCCCGGCTGCGAGTTTGGAGGATATCAGGGCTATGGGGAAGCCGGTTGCCTTCGACGCCAGGGCCGATGAGCGCGATGTCCTGGGATTGATCTCGATGACCACCACCCTGTCCGTCTTCGGGTCGTGCGCGAACTGGACGTTGGTCCCTCCGATGACCTCGATGGCCTCGACGATTTTGTAGGCATACTCCTGGAGCCTTTTCTGCAGGTCGCCGGAGATGGTGAGCATAGGGGCCGTGCAGTACGAGTCGCCGGTATGGATCCCCATGGGGTCGACATTCTCGATGAAGCATACCGTGATCATGTTGTTCTTGGCGTCCCTGACCACCTCGAGCTCGAGCTCCTCCCATCCGAGCACGGATTCCTCCACGAGAATCTGGTTGATGATGCTCGCGGCAAGACCCCTGCCGGCAACTGTCCTGAGCTCTTCGACATTGTAGACGAGGCCTCCGCCGGTTCCTCCCAGGGTATAGGCCGGTCTGATCACCACCGGGTAGCCCAGCTGCGCCGCGATCGCCTCCGCTTCTTCTATGGTATACGCCGGTTCGCTCCGGGGGATCTCTATGCCGAGCCGGTTCATGGTTTCCTTGAAGGCGATCCGGTCCTCTCCGCGATCGATCGCATCCGCGTTGACGCCGATGATCTTCACCCCGAACTTTTCCAGGACGCCCTTTCGGTGAAGCTCGGAGGTGAGGTTCAGGCCGGTCTGCCCGCCGAGGTTGGGGAGCACCGCGTCAGGACGTTCCTTCTCGATGATGGCGGTCAGAGTGTCTGCATTGAGGGGTTCGATGTAGGTGATGTCGGCGATCTCGGGATCGGTCATGATCGTGGCGGGATTCGAGTTGACCAGCACGATTTCGTATCCCAGCCCTCTCAGCGCCTTGCACGCCTGGGTTCCGGAATAGTCAAACTCGCATGCCTGACCGATGACGATAGGACCCGACCCGATGATCATAACCTTGCGGATGTCGTTTCTCTTCGGCATAGATGCTCCCCTCTTGAAAAAATGCGAGAGCACTATAGAAAAGCCTCCCTGGGGAGTCAAGATAAAAGGCAGCGGCAGGGATTATCCATACCGCCGGTATCAGAAGGGAAATGGGGAAGAAATGCTCCCGGCCACGATCCGGCGCAGGCCGTGAACAGGGCGCGCATCGAACCTCCGTCCCCACTCACAGGGGGCGGGGCGGTATGATGGGCGCCCGTTCGACCGGCTCCGGAAGCTACAGCCCCTTGCCAGCGATATAGTCCGCCAGGTCGGCCGTCCGGCAGGAATAGCCCCACTCGTTGTCGTACCAGGTGACCAGTTTGGCCATGGTCCCTTTCATGACCTGGGTGAATTCGATATCGACGATCGAGGAGTAGGGGTTGCCCTTGAAGTCGGACGAAACCAGCGGCTTTTCCTCACAGGACATGATCCCTTTCAGCGAAGTCCTGGCGGCCCTGACAAGACTCTTTCTCAGCTCTTCCGTGGTCGTTTCTTTCGAGAGCTGCATCGTGAGGTCAACGACCGAGACCGTAGGTGTGGGCACCCTCAGCGCATACCCGTCCACCTTTCCCTTGAGTTCGGGAATGACCAGCGCCACAGCCTTGGCCGCTCCCGTGGTGGTGGGGATGATGTTCATGGCGGCGGCGCGGGCGCGCCTGAGGTCTTTATGAGGCATATCGAGGATTCTCTGGTCGTTGGTGTAGGCGTGGACCGTCACCATCATGGCCTTCTCGATCCCGAAGCTCTTATGGATGACCATCGCGGGTGGCGCCAGACAGTTGGTGGTGCACGAGGCGTTCGAGATGATGTGGTGTTTGTCCGGCTTATAGCTCCTGTGGTTCACGCCGAGCACCAGGGTGATGTCCTCCTGCTTGGCGGGAGCCGTGATGATCACCTTCTTGGCGCCGCCGTATATATGGGCGGATGCCTCGGGACCTGTCCGGAACAGGCCTGTGGACTCGATCACGATATCGACGCCCTCATCGTCCCATGGGATGGATGAAGGATCCCTGAATGCATAGTTCCTTATCTTCTGACCGTTGATTATCAACGTATCTTTCTTGGCCGAGACTTCTCCGGGGAACCGGCCGTAATTGGTATCGTACTGGAAGAGGTGGGCATTGGTCTCGACATCGAAGAGGTCATTGACAGCCACGACCTGCAGGCTGTCGGGATGCCTCTCCATGATGGCCTTCAATACCTGCCTTCCTATGCGACCGAAACCGTTGATTCCGCATCGGACCATATGTGGTGCCTCCTTTAATTGTCATCCAGACGGTACTTGTGGGCGATAAGCAGCTCGTAGTTGGTCTTCAGCGCCTGATGGAGCCTGGCATTCTCCAGCGCGAGTGCGCTCAGGTTCGCGACCGATTCCAGAAACTTGGTTTCCTGCTCGTTGAATTCGCGGACCTTGTCGGTGTAGACCCTGAGCACCCCGATCACGTTTTTCTCCACCTTCAAGGGGACTACAATAACCGATTTGATCCCTTCGGCCTTGGCGCCTGCTCCGTACTGGAAGCCCGGGTCTGTCTGGGCGTTTTTGATCCAGATGAGCTGGCCGGTCATGGCTTTCTGATCGAGCCCGCTCTCCTTGATGAGCACCGGCCCCTTGCGCAGATAACCTTTGGAAAGCCCGTAGGAGGCGCCCATGATGAGGGCCTTCTTCCGGGAATCGAGGAGGCGGATGGAGCTCGCCTTGGCATCCACGGCAAGGGCGACCGACTTCACGATCTCTTCGAGGACCTTCGTCACGTCGAGCGACGCGCTGATCACCTTCGCCACTTCGTACAACGCAAGAAAATAATCTTTTTCCTTCACCTTAACGCTCCTCCTTTCCGCCGGTTCGGTTCTTCTGTTCTCACTGACCCCTCCCATATCTCCCTGTCCCAAAAAATTTTCACGACCATGGCCGTATATGTTTCTCATGTGCAGATTAACCCACACTGTCCGGGAGTCAAGAGCCCTTTTTATGAAACGGCGTTTTTTTCTGTGAGGAGGATCTTCCCGCAGCGTCCGGCGGCCAATGGACAGCCCGTGGGAGATGCTGAGCCAGGGTCTCCTTCATTGCACATCGTTTCTGAATAATCGATATCGGGCATGTGCTCGTGTGCGGATGAGGGGTGGCTTGTTCATAAAGAGAGAGTCCGGGGCGGGCCGCTAGACGAGCGTGACCAGGACCTCGCGCCGTGCCCTGGGACCGTCGAACTCGCAGAAGAAGACGTTTTGCCAGGTGCTCAGCATGAGCCGGGATCCGTCGACGGGGATCACCTCGGAGGGGCCGATGATGCCCGCTTTGATGTGCGCGTCACCGTTGCCGTCCACACGGTCGTGGAGCCAGATTCCTTTGGGTACGATCCGATTGAGGCAGGCGATCACGTCTGAGGGAATGTTGGGGTCCCAATTCTCCTGGATCATGATGGCGGCGGTGGCGCCCATTGCATAGAGCGCGCAGAGCCGGCGTCCGGCTCCGTGCTCCGATACGATGGCACGGACGCGGTCGGTGATGTCCACGAGCTCCTGCCGCTCATGGGTCGGGAATGTGATGGTGAAACGCATAGGCATCCCTTTTCATGCGATATACCATTGCCGCGACGCCCGGTACAAGGATGTTCTTTTTTCAGGATTGACGAAGCTTTCCGCGGGAAATCGAAACCTTGATAATGTACCTGTTCCATGTAATACTCTTCTATCAAATCCAAAAGGAAGGAACAGTCCAGAGCATGAGAAGCGACTCGACAAAGAAATCTTTCGAAAAGGCCCCTCACCGGTCTCTCCTGAAGGCCAACGGGCTCACCGACGAAGAAATCGCCAGGCCGTTTGTCGGCATCGTGAACTCGGCCAATGAAATCATACCCGGACATATCCATCTCCATCAGATCGCCCAGGCGGCAAAGGACGGGGTGCGTATTGCAGGCGGCACGCCCATGGAATTTCCCGTTATCGGCATCTGCGACGGCATCGCCATGAATCATGCGGGAATGAGATACTCGCTGCCCTCACGAGAGATCATCGCCGACTCGATCGAGCTCGTGGCAATGGCGCATGCATTCGATGCGCTCGTGTTCATCCCCAACTGCGACAAGATCGTTCCCGGCATGCTCATGGCCGCCCTGCGCCTGAATATACCAGCAATTTTCGTATCAGGGGGCCCCATGCTCGCCGGGCGTCACCGGGGCAGGGCCGTCGATCTCATCAGTGTGTCCGAAGGAGTGGGAAGGCTCAAGACAGGCGCGATCACTCAGGACGAGCTCGAAGAGCTCGAAGGCTGCGCATGCCCCACAGCCGGATGCTGCGCCGGCATGTTCACTGCCAATTCCATGAACTGCCTCACCGAGGCGCTGGGTCTGGGCCTGCCGGGGAACGGCACCATTCCCGCCCCCTTCTCCGAGCGGATCAGACTCGCCAAGCACGCCGGCATGAAGGTGATGGAGCTTCTGAAAAAGGAGATCAGGCCCAGAGACATCGCGGGCCCGAGCGCCTTCAGCAACGCGATCGCCGTTGACATGGCCCTGGGCTGCTCCACCAATACCGTGCTCCACGTGCCTGCAGTGGCCCATGAAGCGGGCATCGAGCTGAATCTGGACGATTTCGACCTCATGGGCAGGAAGGTGCCCCACATCTGCAATCTCTCTCCGACCGGGCCTCATCATATCGAGGATCTCTACCGGGCGGGAGGGATCCAGGCGGTGATGAAGAGGCTCGAGCCCCTGGGCGTTCTGGACACCGGTGTCATGACGGCTACCGCCGCCGCCCTCGAGGTCAACCTCGCCCGGGCGGAGATCATGGATGAAGAGGTGATCCGCGCCTTGGACAACCCCTATCACCGGGAGGGCGGGATCGCGATCCTGCGGGGATCTCTGGCACCCGACGGAGCGGTGGTGAAGCAATCGGGCGTACTGCCTGAGATGATGAAGAGGGAAGGGACCGCGCGGGTGTTCGATTCGGAGGAAGATGCGTCCTCCGCGATCCTTTCCGGAAAGATACGCGCCGGCGACATCGTGATCATCAGATATGAGGGGCCGAAGGGAGGACCGGGCATGCGAGAGATGCTCACTCCCACCTCGGTCATTGCGGGCATGGGTCTTGACAAGGACGTCGCGCTGGTCACGGACGGACGGTTCTCCGGCGGAACCAGGGGCGCGGCCATCGGACACTGCTCGCCGGAGGCGGCCGAGGGAGGTCCGATCGGCCTGGTGAAGGACGGCGACAGGATCATGATCGACATCCCGGCCAGAAGGATCGATCTGCTCGTGGACGAAAATGAGCTCTCAACCCGCAGGCAGACATGGCGCCCGCCGGAGAAAAAACTTACCGGAGTGCTGAAGCGCTATGCGCGGGAGAGCCTCTCAGCGGACAAAGGGGCACGGTACAGAGACTGATGAAGCAGGCACGGTACTGGATATCTCTCGAAGGCGGCACCATTCAGTGCGTGCTGTGCCCGCACCGCTGCACCATCAGAGACGGTACGACCGGTGTGTGCGGGGTCAGAAAGAATGAGGGCGGCGCGCTCGTGAGCTCGGTATGGGGCTTGAGCGTGGCCGCAAGCGTCGATCCGATCGAGAAGAAGCCCCTCTACCATCTGATGCCCGGCTCCTTGTCCTTTTCAATCGCCACGGTCGGCTGCAACATGCGATGCGCCTTCTGTCAGAACAGCGACATCTCCCAGTATCCGGCACACGCAGGATGCGTCGCCGGAGAGACGCTGCCTCCGGAACAGGTCGTGGAGGCGGCCCTCGATCGGGGATGCTCAAGCGTTTCCTATACCTATACCGAGCCCACGGTTTTCATGGAGTATATGGTGGATACGGCGCGCATTGCGAGGCAGGCCGGCCTGCTCAACGTCGCGGTCACCAATGGATATACCTCTCCCGATGTCATCCGGGACGATCTGGCCGGGCTCATCGACGGCGCCAACATCGATCTCAAATCCTTCTCGGACGGTTTCTACCGGAGGCTCTGCTCCGCCCGGCTCGCTCCGGTCCTCGACGCGATACAGGCGTACTACGAGTCCGGTATCTGGATCGAGATCACCACACTAATCATTCCCGGGGAGAACGACTCTCCGGACGAGCTCCGGGAGACGGCGCGGTTCATCCGCTCCTTGAGTCCCGACATCCCCTGGCATATCAGCCGGTACTATCCCCGGTACCGCCATCACGGCGCCGGGCCTACGTCGGTCGAGAGCCTGGAAGAGGCCAGAGAAATCGGCCTTGGCGAGGGGCTCTTGTATGTGTATACCGGGAATGTAGCGGGTCATGCAGGCGAACACACCTTCTGCCCCTCCTGTGGGCAGCAGGTCATCACCAGGAGGGGGTTCTTCGTAGAGAAGAAGGCCATGCAGGACGGTTCGTGCAGCCGCTGCGGCCAAAACATACCAGGGAGGTTCCCATGAAACATCAGAACTACGTGCTCAAAGTCGTGGATGCCAAGAAAACCGATATCAGAAAGGCCCTGAAGGATGCGGGGATCGATGTCCGCGCCATTACCGAGGTATACTCCGAGGAGGTGCCCGGCCAGGGAAAAGAGGGTGAAGATGCCGAGAAAAAGAGCAACGGGTGACAGGCCCGGCCTGGCCCATAAGAACAAGTCCGGGTGGGAGATCCTCAAAGGCTCTCTCTCCGATATCGAATCATATAACAGGGAGTATCTCCGGTTCCTGTCGCAGGTGAAGACCGAGCGAGAGGCCGTGGAATACATCAGGGATCGCGCCGGTAAAGCCGCCGGGCTCCACCTCGTGGAAAACCGGGGCAAGGCCGTGGCGGTGTGCAGGAAGGGGGCAGCCCCCCTGAAAGAGGGGGTCAGGATCGTAGTAGCGCACATCGACAGCCCCCGGCTCGATCTCAAGGCGAATCCCCTTTACGAGGACACCGACCTCGCCATGCTCAAGACGCATTACTACGGCGGGATCAAGAAGTATCAGTGGCTCGCCCGCCCGCTCGCGCTCCACGGGGTTCTCGCCAAGGAGGATGGAAGCCTGGTGAAGGTCGTTATGGGGGAAGACCCGGATGATCCGTGTCTGACCATCGAAGACCTCCTGCCTCACCTGGCCGCGAACGCCCAGTATTCGAAGAAGCTCTCCGAGGCGTTCCAGGCAGAGAAGCTCAACATCATCCTCGGCTCGCGTCCGGATCTCCGGGCCAAGGACAACAGGGTCAAAGAGTACATTCTCTCCCTGCTTCACGAGAAGTACGGCATCGTCGAGCAGGACTTCATCTCCGCGGATCTCGAGGTCGTGCCCGCGGGTCCTGCCCGGGAAGTGGGCATCGACCGGTCGCTCGTCGGCGGCTACGGCCAGGACGACCGCGTCTGCTCGTGGGCCGCGTTCGCCGCGGTCCGCGACGCGAAGACACCCCGGTACACGTCCATAGCCCTGCTCATGGACAAGGAGGAGATCGGCAGCGAGGGGAACACGGGCGCCAAGAGCGTGTTCATCGAAGAGGTGCTCTGGGAGCTTGCCGGGCGGTTCAAGGAGGAGGTCATCCCCTCACGGGCGCTTTTCCGGTCCCGGGCAATCTCCGGAGATGCCAACGGAGCGCTCGACCCCGACTATCCCGAGGTCCACGAGAAAATGAACGCAGCACGGCTCGGATACGGCGTGTGCGTCACCAAGTTCACCGGCGCGCGGGGCAAGGTGGGCTCCAATGAAGCCCATGCGGAGTATATGGCGTATATCCGGTCCCTGCTCAACCGCGCGGGAATCCCCTGGCAGACGGGCGAGCTGGGCAAGGTCGACGAGGGGGGAGGGGGAACCGTGGCGAAGTTTCTGGCCGAATACGGGATGGACATCGTGGACATGGGCCCTGCGCTTTTGTCGATGCACTCGCCCTTTGAGCTTTCATCCAAAGTAGATACGTATTCAACCTATCTCGCGTACCGTGCATTCATGGAGGACAAATGAGGGAAAAGGTGCTCGCGCATATGGGCTCGCTCATGGGGGGCATGGTCCACAACCTCAATACCCCGCTGATGTGGATCATGGGGAGGGCCCAGCTCATCCAGTCGAGAAACGAGAAGCTCGACTCCCTGACCGGCGCAGACGGGGAAGAGCTCTCCGCCTTGAAGGCGAAGAACAGCAAAGACATTGCATCCATCCAGGACGGCGCGGACAAGATCGACCATATGCTGAAGTCGCTGGGGTACAAGATTCAGATGATCAACGAGGGCTACACCTCCATCGAGCTGAGGGAGTTTCTGGAAATGGAGACAGACTTCCTCATGGCGGATATGCGCTTCAAGCACGAGACCGAAAGGGACGTGAGGCTCGACTGCGGGTCGTGCTACGTGAAGTGCGACTACAATGCGCTGTCCTATGCTCTCACCGGCATCATCAATACGGTCATCGGCTTCACCCAGAAGGGACGGAAGCTCCAAATCTCTCTGGAAAACGGCGCCATCCGCCTGACATGCCCGGATCTGAAGCTGACCCCCGAGGTGAAGCGGGAAGTAGAAAATGTGTGCCAGGGTCTGAAGGAACTGGCGGACATCGCCATGGACGGCTCTGACGGTTTCGAGATATCCCTGTGGATAAAGGACCAGTGATGGCGGTGAAGGAGATGCTGATCTGTCCCTCCTGCGGGCATGTCATCGAACGGTACAAAAACCCGGTGCCCACGGTCGACATCATCATCGAGTATGCTGCGGGAATTGTCCTGGTGGAGAGAAAGAACCCGCCATACGGGTGGGCGCTGCCCGGAGGGTTCGTGGACTACGGGGAGACCGTCGAGCAGGCCGCGAGGCGGGAGGCCGGAGAGGAGACAGGGCTCGCCATAGACGACCTCCGGATGTTCCACGTGTATTCCGACCCTGAACGAGACCCCCGGCACCACACCATCACCACGGTCTTCGTGGCCCGGGGCTCGGGCTCCCTGCGTGCGGGAGACGATGCGGGCGGAGCCGGGGTGTTCTCGCAAGATGCTCTTCCCGAGCCCATCGCATTCGACCACGGCCGGATCATCTCGGACTACTTCTCCTGGAAGCGGGGCGAAAGGCGGGGGATGCCGTGCCGGTAAGAAAGACTGACGAGGTCTATCTCATCGACGGAAGTTCGTACATCTACCGGGCTTTCTATGCCATGAGGAACCTGTCGACCTCACGAGGCATGCCGACCAACGCCGCCTACATCTGCTCCCGGATGCTGATCAATCTCCTGAAGGAGAAAAGGCCCAAGCGCATCTGCTTCATTCTCGACGCCAGAGGGCCCACCTTCCGCCACGAGCTCTACAGCGATTACAAGGCGACCAGGCAGAAGATGCCCGAAGACCTCGGGGTCCAGGTCCCTTACATCATCCGGATCATCGAGGCCCTGGGCATCCCCATTATCCAGAAACAGGGGCTGGAGGCGGACGACATCATCGCGGCCCTTGCGAGACGGTGCGCCAGGGAGCAGTGCAGGGTGTACATTGTCTCGGGTGACAAGGACCTGATGCAGCTCGTGAATGATTCCACACTCGTATGGGACACCTTTACGAACAGGATCTATGACCGGGATGCGGTCAAAGAGAAATTCGATGTCTATCCCGAGTACATCCCGGACCTGCTCGCGCTCATGGGTGACGCATCGGACAATATCCCGGGGGTACCCGGAATCGGGGCCAAGGGAGCCGCCTCGCTCATCAACGAGATGGGGCACATCCGGGACATCCTCGCCAACGTGGATTCCATACGATCCCCCAAGCAGAAAAAGGCCTTGGAAGAGCATCCTGACAAGGCGCTGGAGAGCCTCGATCTGGTCAGGCTCGATCGGGAGGTTGAGCTCGATTTCGGATTCGAAGACCTGACGATCAGAGAACCTGATACCGCACTTCTCAAGGAGCTGTTCATCGAGCTCGAGTTCAAGGCGCTCCTTGCGGAGCTGGATCTCGGGCCCGAAAGACAGAGGTCGGAGGTGTTCGAAGGCAGGATCGAGTATGCCTGCAGGTCCGATCTCGCCGGAGAGATCGGCATGTATGTCATGGCGGGCGTGGGCTCGGCGGTCGCGAAAGGAGACACATCCACTGTGTGCCTGGACGCGGACGCCTGTCTCGACCCGCTGGGGAACCCCGGTGCGTTCGTCTGCATGCACGATGCCAAGCAGGCGTTCGTGGCCGCGCTGATGAAGGGTATGGACATCCGCGCATCGGTGTTCGACACGATGCTCGCCGCCTACTGCATCGATTCGGTCAACTCGCAGACCACGCTCGAGGACCTGGCCAAGGTCTATCTCGACAGGGATATTCCGCGCCTCTCCGACCTCCTGGGGTCAGGCAGGAACGCCCGCGTTGCCGGAGAGATCGACAGGGAGGTTCTCGGTAACTACCTCGCCTGTCACGCGGGCGTGTTGGTGCCCCTGAAGGAGCGGCTTTCGGAGCGTATGGCCGAGGTCGGAGTGGTCAGGATGTTCAGTGAGATCGAGATCCCGCTCACTACGGTGCTCTCCAGCCTGGAGGCCTGCGGGGTGCTTGTAGACACGGCGGGTCTGGGGAAGATATCCGATGAGATCACCGGGCTGCTGAAGGACATGGAAAGACGGATCTTCGCCGTGGCCGGAGAGGAGTTCAACATCAACTCTCCCAAACAGCTGGGCGTCATTCTGTTCGAGAAGCTCGGGCTGCCCTCGGCGAGAAAGACCAAGACCGGATATTCCACGGACAGCAAGGTGCTGGAAGCCCTTGCGCCGAGGCACGATCTGCCCGCGCTCATCCTGGAGTATCGGATGTTCTCCAAGCTCAAGAACACCTATGTGGATGCGCTTCCTTCCATGATCGATCCCTCTACCGGAAGAATCCACACCCGGTTCAACCAGGCGGTGACCGCCACGGGCCGCATATCCTCCTCGGAGCCGAACCTCCAGAATATCCCCGTGCGTTCGGAAATGGGCCGCAGGATCCGGCAGGCGTTCATTGCGCCCGAAGGCTACAGGATCCTGAGCGCCGATTATTCCCAGATCGAGCTGCGCATCCTCGCCCATATCACCGGGGACGAGGCGCTCAGGCAGGCCTTCCTTGACGGCATCGACATCCACACCAAGACCGCTTCCGAGATATTCGGCGTGCCGTTGCTGGAGGTGGCCGAGAGTCACCGGAGGACGGCCAAGACCATCAATTTCGGGATCATGTACGGCATGGGGCCGCACAAGCTCTCGCAGGAGCTGGGCATCCGGCGGGATACGGCAAAGGCTTATATAGACAGCTATCTCGCCAAGTATCCCGGCGTGAGGGAGTATACCGAATCCATTGCGGCCAGGGCCGAACGGGACGGGTTCGTCACCACTCTTTTGGGGAGGCGCAGATCCATTCCGGAAATCCGGTCGTCCAACTTCAACGAGCGAGAGGCGGGCAGGAGAATAGCGATCAACACCCCCATCCAAGGGACAGCCGCCGATATCATCAAGATCGCAATGGTCAGGATCTTCGAGCGCCTCAGGGGCTTGAAGAGCAGGATGGTTCTGCAGGTGCACGACGAGCTCGTGTTCGAGGCCGCCGAGGATGAGATCGAGACTCTCTCGGCAATGGTCCGCCAGGAGATGGAGCACGCCTACGAGCTGGATGTGCCGGTACGGGTGGATATCGGCACGGGAAAAAACTGGGCCCAGGCCCACTGAAGAAGCAGCTGAAGAAAGCGGGGCGGGCGTGTCCGCCCCGCACGGATGTTTCTGTCTGACTACCGCATGCCCAGAACGTTTCGGGAGATGACCACCCGCATGATCTCGTTGGTGCCCTCGTAGATCTGGGTGATCTTGGCGTCTCTCATGAGCCGCTCCACGGGATATTCGCTGCTGTAGCCGTACCCGCCCAGGATCTGGACCGCCTCGATGGTGGCGTCCATGGCCGTGTCGGATGCGAACATCTTCGCCTGCGCCGCTTCGCGTTCGAAGGGGAGGTGGTTGGTCTCGAGCCATGCGGCCTTCAGGATCAATAGCTCGGACGCATCGATACGGGTGGCCATGTCGGCGAGTTTGAACTGAGTGGCTTGGAAGCTGGAAATGGGTTTGCCGAACTGGACCCTTTCCTTGGAGTAGTTCACCGACTCCTCCAGCGCCGCCTTGGCGATGCCCAGAGCCTGGGATGCGATCCCGATGCGGCCCGAGTCGAGCGTGGTGAGCATCTGTTTGAACCCGGAGCCCGGATCGCCCAGAATGGAGTCTTTCGGGATCCGGGCGTCCTGGAACACGAGCTCGGACGTGCCGGAACCTCTGATGCCGAGCTTCTCCTCCACCTTGCCCACGGAGAAGCCCTCTGTGTTCTCGAGATCGAGCACGAACTGGGTGATTCCTTTGTAGCCTTTGGTTTTATCCGTGACAGCGGCAATGACCGCGTATTTGGCGATGTTGCCGTTGGTGATGAACTTCTTCTCACCGTTGATGATCCAGGAGTCGCCGTCAAGCACGGCTGTGGTCTTCATGCCCGCAGGGTCTGAGCCGGCATTGGCCTCGGTGAGCCCGTAACATCCGTTGGCCTCACCGCTCGCCACGGGGGTGTTGAACCGTATCTTCTGCTCTTCGGTGCCGAATGTGTTCACCGGGAAGCCGTACAGCGAGTTATTGACCGACATGATGACACCGGTGCTTGCGCAGCCCCGGGAGATCTCGGTGAGGATCAGGGCATACGCCACATAATCCATGCCCGCCCCGCCGTACTCCGCAGGGATGGCGACCCCCATGAAGCCGTTTTCCGCCATCTTCCGCAATACCTCGTCGTTGTGGCGGTGATTCTTGTCGATCTCGGCGGCAATGGGTTTGAGCTCCTGATCGGCGAACTTGCGCGCCATCTCCTTGACCATCTTGTGCTCGTCGCTTAATGCAAAGTCCATATGTCCTCCTATCGATAGTGAAGCTTCTTCCCGCACGCATTCATACCCGGGAGCAACAGTCAGCACGAGGAAAAGAAGCTGTATCTGAATGAGTATTCATTTTCTATAATCACTAACCGCTGTCTCTGTCAACATGATCATCCATCTCCCTCCGGCCGGTTTTTCGGGAATAATTGCCTTTGCCATGAGGAGGCATTCTGGTATATAGTCCACTTCAATCTTTTCCGAGGAGGCGAGAGTTTCGTATGAGGAACGTATTCAACTTTAATCCAGGGCCAGCCGTGCTTCCCGAGCCGGTTCTCGAAAGCACGAGCAAGGCTGTCCTGAACTTTGCGAACACCGGCATGTCCATCATGGAGGTGAGTCACCGGTCAAAGGAGTTCGATGCACTGCTGGTGGAGACCGAGTCCCTGGTGGCCGAGGTCATGGGAATTCCCGAGAACTACAAGGTTCTCTTCCTCCAGGGAGGGGCGAGTCTCCAGTTTTCCATGGTCCCCATGAACCTCCTCGTCGACGGCAAGACCGCCGACTACATCGATACCGGGAGCTGGTCGTCCAAGGCGATCAAAGAGGCGCAGAAGGTGGGCAAGGTCAACATCGCGGCATCCACCAAGGGGGACAAGTATACAAGAATACCGGCTCCCTCAGAGCTCAAGCTCACTCCCGACGCGGTATACTGTCACATCACCTCCAACAACACCATTTACGGCTCCCAGTGGCAGACGTTCCCTGACACGGGCAGCGTCCCCCTGGTCGCGGATATGTCGTCGGACATCCTCTCCCGGACGTTCGACGTGAGCAAGTTCGGGATCATCTACGCCGGAGCCCAGAAGAACATGGGGCCGGCAGGGGTCACGGTGGTGATCATCCGGAAGGACCTTGCGGAAAACGCGCCCCCGAACCTCCCCACCATGCTCCAGTATTCCACCCATATCGAGAACAGCTCGACGTTCAATACGTGTCCCGTGATGGCGATATTCGTGGTGCACGAAGTCATGAAGTGGCTCAAGGAAATGGGCGGGGTGCCGGAGATGGAAAAGGTCAACAACAAAAAGGCCGCCCTCATATACGATATCCTGGACAACAGCTCATTCTACCGCGGCACCGTGCAGAAGGATTCGCGGTCCAAGATGAACATCCCCTTCCGGCTGCCCACCGAGGATCTGGAGGCCGAGTTCCTTTCCCAGGCGAACAAGAACAACCTCAAAGGCCTCAAAGGTCACCGCTCTGTAGGCGGCATGCGGGCATCGATCTATAACGCCATGCCCATCGAAGGAGTGCAGAAGCTCGTCGATTTCATGGCGGATTTCGAGAAATCCCACAAATAGCACCCGTGCCGGGCAGGGATGACGCCCCTGCCCGGCTTTTCGACCGGAATCACCTGTACGGGGGCCGCACATTCCTTGGACCGGTCCCGGTGCAGACCCGTCATCCGGATGCTGTCCCGTGAGCATTGCTCGTGGACGCTCATCCCGGGCTACCCTTCGAGACGGATTTTGAACAGGTTTGCGTTTGACTTTGAATATAACCGACGTTATATAACAGAACCGTGCTATGAGGTTTCCATGCCTGTAAAAAGCAAGTTCACAGCAGAAGACATCATTGACGCGGCCTTTCTCATCGTCCGGTCCAAAGGGGCCGAGAAGTGCTCGGCCCGGGCCATAGCACACGAGCTGAATTCATCCACGATGCCTATTTACTCGTGCCTCAGCTCCATGAAGGAGCTTAAGGAGGCTGTTCTCAAAAAAGCCCTGGATCTCCTGATCAGCTACGAAACCAAGGTGAGGACCGGTGACGTGCTTCTGGATATGGGCATCGGCTATATCATGTTCGCCAAGACCGAGAAGCACCTGTTCAGGATGCTGTTCCTCTCCGGCAGCAGAGGAGGGTCCGGCGACATGCGCAAGCGCTTCAACGATTATGTGGTGAATGCCCTGCTGCAGAAGCTCAGCGGTTTTGAGCCGCTCAACGATTTTTCCCAGGAGCAGAAGCGCAATCTTCTCAACAGGATGTGGGTTTTCACCCACGGCCTCGCCGTGCTCCTGAACAACTCCATCATCAAGGACCTGAGCGAGCGGCAGATTGCGGAGATGATCATGGATACGGGGATCTTCGTAATCCTGGGAGAGCGGATGAGGAGGGAGATCTATGTGAGCCCAGAGGTAAAGACTTTTCTCGAACGGTCGGGCTATCCACACCTGGGCCAGCGACAGGCTGTGGATTTCGATTTATTCTGATAGTGTGAAGCGGATATTTGTCTTATATTAAGACATGTTGGACGGTTGTGTGAGCAATCCTGGGATATGGCCGTTTCCGGCCAGGTCCTCTCAGGCACAAGCCGGTTTCACCGCCGCTCCGGGCGATGTTTTTGATTGAAGTTGCTTTCTTGAGTACAGGAGATCGGCTTAGATTACGAGGAGGTATTATGGCATCGATACACAAGCGTATCTCGGCCCTTGCAGGGGCTCTCTTTCTGGCATGGCTTCTGACCGGGTGTGCCTCTCCGGAGTTCATGGTCAAGTCCATGGACCCGCTCATGGACAAGATGAATACATCGGTGAACAGGAACCCGGATGTGGACATGATCCGAGACTCGCTCCCCGCCACGCTCGTCCAACTGGACGGATTCATCGAAATAGCGCCGAGCGCCAAGCTTTACCTGAGGGCGGCTGAAGCGAATTTCGGCTACTCATTCGCATTTGTAGAGGATGTCGACAAAAACAGGGCGAGCTTTCTCTACCTCAAGGCCAGGGACTATGCGCTGGCTCCGCTCATGCTCAACGACGAATTCCGCGGCAGCCTTCACAAGACTGTAGACAAGTTCAGGCCGTCTCTGGACGGTTTCGGCAGGAGTGATGCGCCTGCGCTGTATTGGGCTGCAAGCGCATGGATGGCCTGGACCGCGCTGAACCTCGATAAAACGGAAGTCCTCATGGACATCCCAAAGATCGAGGCCATGCTGCTCAAGGTGGTCGAGCTCGACGAGACCTATTATTTCGGAAGCGCCCATGCGGCCCTCGGGGCCTATTACGCCTCACGCTCCAAGGTCATCGGAGGAGACCCGGACAAGGCGAAATACCACTTCGACCGGGCATTCGAGATTTCCGGCTCCCGGCTTTTTTTCTTTCACCTGCTGTACGCCAAGTACTATGCCTACCAGATGCAGGACAGGGCACTGTTCGAAGACACGCTCAAAAAGGTTGTAAGCGCGCCTGTAAACTATTTTCCGGAGAAGAACTTCGCCAATGAGGTGGCCAAGAGGAAAGCGCAGGCGCTCCTGGATGATGTCGATTCGTATTTTTGATGCACATGCAACCACTGACTCTCGAAGAGGAGGGAACACGGCATGAGGAATTATGGACGCATGTTTCTGGCCGCTCTCATCGCACTGGCGCTCTTCTGCCCCGGAGCAACCGCGGCCGAGCAGGCCAAGATCACGATAAAGATGGCCACCCTCGCCCCCAAGGGCTCCAACCTGGTGAACATCTATGAAAAGCTTGCAGAGGAGATCAGAATAAAGACCGACGGCGAGGTCGGATTCAAGATCTACTGGGGCGGCGTGCAGGGCGACGAGAAAGACGTGATCAGGAAAATCAAGCTGGGCCAGCTCCACGGCGGCGCCTTCTCCGGATCCGGGCTCGGCGAGATCGTTCCGGAGGTGCGGGTGACCGAGATCCCGTTCGTATTTAGGAACCACCGGGAGGTCGCCTATGTGCGCGAGAGGTTGAGGCCCACCATGGAGAAGCTCTTCGAGGAGAAAGGCTTTATCGTTATCGGCTGGGGAGACATCGGCTTCCTCTATGTCTTCTCCAAGGTGCCGCTCTCCTCGCTGGAGGTGGCGCGGCAGCAGAAATGGTGGACCCTGGAAGGGGAGCCGATCGGCCGCGAAATGTACAAGGCCATGGGGATCTCACCCATATCCCTGTCGGTATCCGATGTCGCGACATCGCTTTCTACGAATCTCATCGACTGCGCGAGTGCGACCCCCTATATGGCGGTGGCCTTCCAGTGGTACACGAGGTTCAAGTATATCAATGAATATCCTTCGTCGAATATCCTGGGAGCAATGGTCATATCGAAAAAGATATGGGACAAGATTTCCCCTCAGAGCCGCAATATCATACTGGATCTTGCCAGACAGTCTCACGGCAGGATAGAGGAAGCCGCTCGCAAAGAGGACGAGAAGTGCATGAAAATACTCCTGGATGCGGGCATTCAGGTATACCGCACCGACGAGAACATCAAGGACGAGGAAGTGCAGTTCATCTTCGATGCCGCGGAAAAGACCCGGAACAATCTCGTAGGCGAGCTCTACTCTCAGGAACTCCTCGACCGGACAATGGCCCTTCTCGATGAATACCGGAAGGAGCACCCGGAGGACACGAAGGTCATCCGGATAGAATAGCTGGAGATGTCCGTGCGCTGCAAGGTCTGCGGTCTCAGACTCTATGACCACCTGAAGACGTGCCCCGGGTGCGGCACCCCCTATCCCCCTGTGCATCCGATCACGGCGGTCCTCTGGAAAATCGAGGAATGGCTTCTGGTGGGTTTCCTCGGGATCATGGTGTCGCTCGTCCTCATTCAGATCGTCCTGAGGAATTTTTTTGCCACCGGCATCATGGGAGGCTCCGAGATCGTAAGGCACCTGGTGCTCTGGGTGGCCTTCCTCGGAGCAGGAGTCGCCGCACGTGAAGGAAAGCACATCCGGATAGACGTCGCCGGGAGGCTTCTGAGTCCGCGGTTCAAGTGCGGCACCGATGTCCTGACCGGTATCTTCTCCGTGGTCGTGTGCGCCATTCTGGTCTATGCGTCGTTGAACTTTCTGCTGGTGGATTTTGAGTCCGGGATGCAGATCCCTTTTTTCAATATGCCGGTATGGGTGCTCGAGCTCATCATACCCTTGGGATATCTGGTGATCACCCTGAGGTTCGCGCTGAGGACATTCCGTTCGCTGATCTGGTTCATACAGGGTGACAGGACATGACCGGGGCTCTGACGGCGCTGATCGTTCTCATGGCCTTTCTCGGCGCGCCCGTGTTCGTGGTGCTCTCCTCACTGGCCATTCTGGGCTTTTATCTCTCGGACATCCAGGTCGCGGCGCTGATCGTGGATATCTACTCGCAGTTCTCCAACAATCCCGTGCTCTACACCATACCCATCTTCACGTTCGCCGGCTATATCCTCGCCGAGAGCAAAGCATCCATCCGGATCGTCGATTTCTCCCAGGCTCTCTTCGGATGGATGCCGGGAGGGCTCGCAGTCGTGTCTCTCGTGGCGTGCGCCTTTTTCACCGCCTTCACCGGCGCCTCTGGGGTGACGATCATCGCGCTCGGCGGCCTGCTCTATCCGGCTCTGATCAAGGAGCTCTACCAGGAGAAGTTCTCACTGGGGCTCCTGACCTCTTCAGGCAGCCTCGGACTCCTCTTTTTTCCGAGCCTGCCTATCATCATCTACGGGGTGGTGGCCGAGGCGAGCATTCCCCAGCTTTTTGCCGCGGGCATCATCCCGGGGATCATTCTCGTTCTGCTCCTCTCGGTGTATTCGATGTTCAAGGGTGGAGCATCCGGCGTACGGACCAGGAGGTTCTCCCTGCGCGAAGCGGCAAGGACCGCGGGAAAGGCAAAGTGGGAGCTGTTCATCCCGATCATGCTCCTGGTGGGGATATTCGGAGGGTTCGTCACCCTGGGCGAGGTGGCGTCGATCACCGTAGCCTATACCCTGCTGGTGGAAACATTCATCCACAGAGACATTCCCCTCAGACGGATCCCGGGCATCATGAACGAGAGCATGGTACTGGTCGGAGGGATCTTCATCATCTTCGGTTCGGCCCTGGCGCTGACCACCTACATGATTGATGCGGAGATCCCGTATGCGATGCTGGAGTTCATCCAGAGGCACATCTCCTCGAAGATCGTATTTCTCATCGCGCTGAATGTCTTCCTGCTCGTCGTAGGGTGCATCATGGATATCTACTCCGCGCTTGTGGTGGTCGTCCCCCTGATCACCCCCATCGCAATGAGCTATGACATCAACCCCGTACACCTGGGCATCATCTTTCTGACGAATCTGGAGATCGGATACTCGACCCCGCCCGTGGGGATGAATCTCTTCATCTCGTGCTTCAGGTTCAACAAGCCGGTGATCACCCTGTACAAGGCCTCCCTGCCGTTTCTCGTCATCCTTCTCATCGGCCTTGTCGTGATCACCTACGTGCCCCAGCTCAGCCTGATGCTTGTCGAGTATTTCGATATCAGGTGATCCGGAGGCGGGATCTCTCCCCACGCCCCTTTCACGGGCGGACCGCTCTCTCGTTCGATGCTGTAGAGTGCAGGCGGGTGCTGGGATCAGAGAATATCCACGAGCTCGATATCAAAGACAAGGGTCTTCCCTGCAAGGGGGTGGTTCGCGTCGAGTCGCACGGACTCATTCTGGATCTCGCTCACCACGACAGGGAGTTCCTCGCCGCTGTTGTCTACGATGATCAGCCTCATGCCGACCTCGGGCTCGATATCTTCAGGGAAGTATTCTTTGGGCATATCCACTACGAGATTTTCGTTATATGATCCATATGCGTGCTCGGGCTCGATGGAAATCGTCTTCGACTCGCCGATATTCATACCTTCTGCGGCTTTTTCGAAACCGGGTATCACCTCATGCGAACCGAGCGTGAACTCGAGAGGCTCTCCTCCCACGGACGAGTCAAAGATCACTCCATCTTCAAAACGGCCCGTATAATGTACCTTTATAGTGTCTCCTTGTTTTACCGGCATACCCATAATCAGCCTCCTGCTGTAGGGACATTCATATAAGAATAACAGATAGGGCTCAAAAAGACAAAAAGAATATCTGAAGGCGAAGAATGCGGCAGAAAATCCTGCTTCGCCGGTGCCGGGCTCTTCGGCTCTGCAGGTAAGTCTTGGAGAATTCTCTCACCATGGGTATAATGCGCCCGGTGTTCATCGAAGGGAGAAGGGAGGGGCACAGAGATGTCCATGATCGAGTATGCATTGGACGGCAGTGTTGCCGTCGTCACCCTGAACAGCGGAGAAAACCGCTTCAACATCCGATTCGTCGAGAGATTTCTCACCGTGCTCGACGAGATAGAGCACGGCACCGATGCCGATGCCCTGGTGGTGAGGTCCGCCCATGAGAAAATCTTCTGTAACGGCATCGATCTCGACTGGCTCAGGCCGATCGCAGAAGCGGGCGAGCGGGAAACGATCAGAGAGTTCTGCCGCATCCTCAACCGCCTGCTCGGCAGGATCCTGATGTATCCCATGCCCACCATCGCAGCGATCACCGGGCATGCCTTCGCGGGGGGTGCAATCATGTGCTGCTGCTTCGATTTCAGGTTCATGCGTTCGGACAGAGGGTTTTTCTGTTTCCCCGAGGTGGATCTCGGTATACCGTTCTGGCCCGGGATGGTCGCCATGGTGAAAAAGGCGATTCCTGCCCAGATCCTTGATGACTTGTACTACCTGGGCACCCGGCTGACCGGCAGAGAGTGCGAAGAGCACCGGATCGTCAGGAGGGCCCTGCCCATGGACGAGCTCATGCCCGAGGTTCTCGCCTTTGCCAAGAGCCTCCGGAAAAACCGGGCCTATTACAGTGCTCAGAAGGAGAGGATGAACAGAGGCATTATCCGGATCATGGAAGAAGAGGACCCTGCAGTCATCGAGACAGGAAAGATCTCGGTCGGTCCCTGATCAGCCGGTCATGAGGCATCGGCGGAAAGCGGGCGTGCTGCTGTCCGCGCAGCCTGCCGCTCTCTTCTGCACTTTGTGAAATAATGAAAACGTGGTATGAAAATACCATGGTTAGAGTATGAATGTGAGGAGGGGGTCATGACAGAGAAAAATTATGTCATTGCGGTCGATTCGGGCACACAGAGCATCCGGGCGGTGCTCTTCGATGCCCAGGGGAACGAGCTGGCGATAGAGCAGGCCCAGTACGATCCCTATTTCTCGTTGCAGCCCGGCTGGGCCGAGCAGCGGACGGAAGATTACTGGTCCAAGTTCTGCCTGGTCACTAAAGGCCTCATGGCAAAGATATCCATCGATCCCGAAGCCATAGCGGGCCTGGGAATCACCACTCAGCGCAATACCGTGATTCCCATGGACAAGGACGGCAACGCCCTGAGGCCCGCCATCGTCTGGCTCGACCAGCGCACGGTCGCTCAGCTTCCCCCTCTGGGTCTGGCGGGCAAGATGCTCTTCGGGGCCGCCGGTATTCTCGACGCCATCCGATATGCCCAGAAGCACTCCAAGTTTCTGTGGATCCAGCAGAACGAACCCGAGATCTATGAGAAGACCCACAAGTTCGTCCAGGCGTCGGGATTTTTCGTCCGGAACCTCACAGGCGAGTTTCATGACTCCACCGGGATGGTCACCGGAATCTGGCCTTTCGACTACAAGAAGCAGAAGTGGTATCCCATCAGCATCGCCTACAGCCCGCTCGGAATCACCCAGGACCAGTGCGTGAAGCTCTTCTCCCCCGATGAGGTCCTGGGGCGTGTGACCGCACAGGCCTCCCTGGAAACCGGGCTGCCCGAAGGTCTGCCGGTAGTCGTGGGCGCCGGAGACAAGCAGAGCGAACTCCTCGGCGCGGGCGCCCTCGAGCCCCACGTCGCCGAGATCAGCTTCGGGACCGCAACCGCCATGCACGTCATGACCAGGAAGTATATCGTGGAGAAGGACATGAAGTTCTTCACCTGGCCGGCCGCGATCCCGAACACCTGGGACATCGAGATGTTCATATTCAGGGGATTCTGGATGGTCACCTGGTTCAAGCAGGAGTTCGGCCACCGGGAGGCCATCGAGGCAAAGGAGCGCGGGGTTGCGCCGGAGGTCGTGTTCGACGAGGTTGTGAGGAATATTCCCGCAGGGTCCATGGGCCTCATGCTCCAGCCCTACTGGTCTCCCATGGTGTATAACAAATATGCGAAGGGCTCCATCATCGGATTCAGTGACGTGCACACCCGCGCCCACATCTACCGCGCCATTCTGGAGGGGATCGGGTTCGAGCTGAGGAGGCTCTCGGAGATCGTCCAGCGCAAGACCGGTATCCCCTTCCGGGAGATCCGGGTCGGCGGAGGAGGCTCGAAGAGCGACGTCGCGGTCCAGGTGGCCGCCGACATGTTCAATCTGCCGGTGTCTCGCATGGCGACCTCCGAGATCTCCGCACTGGGCGCCGCCATCGACGCAGCTGTGGCCACCGGCATGCATTCGAACTTCGAAGACGCGGTCAAAGCCATGGTCAGAAAAGGCAGGACGTTCGAGCCCCACGAGCCGAATTGCAGGATCTACAGCGATCTGTACAACGACGTGTATCTGAAGACCTACACCGCCATCGAGCCCCTGAACCGAAGGATCGCCCAGATCATCGGGTACCCGGCGGACGATTAGAAGTACCGGCGGGCCATCGTCGCCTGCCGCGTTCAGCCGCACTCGGCGCCAGCGTGAGCGTCTGACGGGTATCCCGTCTCTCCCGCCGGGAGAGGAGAGAACGGGAACGATCCTCCCTGACAGCACCGAGAGGCTGATATGCCTCATGAGCGTCTTTACGCCTTGTTTTCCCGGCACAGCTGTTTTTAATCTCTTTTAGGGTTCAAATCCCCGCAGCTTGCTGCGAGAGGGGGTGAGTGGTAGGGTAGATGGGTGAGCATATACTTACACAAGAGTCACAATGTTTCGGTAATACTCTACCATATAGTGTGTCCTGCCAAGTATCGGAGGGTGGTATTTTCTGATGAAGTGGACAATGAATTGAAGGAGATATGTTTGGAGATAGGCAAGAGATACGAGATACATTTTGTTGAGATAGGTACAGACAGAGATCACGTACATTTCTTAGTGCAGTCAATTCCGACATATAGTCCAACAAAGATTGTAAGGACAATCAAGAGCATAACGGCAAGGGAAATATTTCAGAGGGTGCCGGCTGTGAAAAAGAAGCTGTGGGGTGGTGAATTCTGGGCAGATGGATATTACATCAACACGGTCAGCAGGCACGGGAATGAGGATGTTGTCCGCCAGTATGTAGAGGGGCAGGGCAAAAAGGAAGAATACAAAAAGCTTCATAGTGAGCAACTACGTTTGTTCTAGGCACCAGATACCCCGTAGCTTGCTGCGGGGTAGTTCATTTTCGAAAACTGTATCACATAATACTATCTCATATAGGGGATTCATTTTTCCCCTGTGTTTTTCCGATGAGAGCGGAAACACGAGGCAATATGCGGAGAAAACCCCATTTATTACTTGACAGAATGCGAATTTTCCAGCACAAGAGAAAAAACTGTGAGTGCTTTGCTGATCTTATAATGAGAAGGCCTACTGGGGCATTTTTTACACTATTGGTGCTGTTTATCCTCTGTGTACCGGGGATACTCTGCGCTTCTTCCCTGAAGATTTCCTGGAACCCGAACACCGAGAGCGATCTGGGCGGATACCGGATCTACTACGGAAATGCCAGCAGGAATTACAGCCACGCCCTCAATGTCGGAAACACCACCTCGGTCACCATTGACGGGTTCTTCGAAGGCTACACGTATTACCTCGCCGTCACCGCCTATGATTATTCGGGAAATGAAAGTTCTTTCTCCCAGGAGGTGAGTGTCGCCGTTCCCGGAACAGAGGGTGCTTCAGTGCTCTCGACCATATTGGGCTGGCTTCACGGCATCATCGGCGATCCTTTCGGTTCCGGGATCTCACAGTACAGCCTTTCGAACTTTTCGTCCGTCCGGACAGGGGACATCGTCGAAACAGTCAGGGTCGTGCGGCTCGGCATATCGGGGGGCGCCGGTCCGGCTGTTCCTGTCGGCGCCGGCACGACCGGCCCGGATAATTACCCGATCCGGGACGTCGTCGCCGAGGTCGGCTATCCGCTCGATCTCTTCTCTCTCTACCCCCAGGGCACGTACTTCTTCCTTCCTCTCACCACTGGTTCGGCATTCATCGACAACGACAGATTCTACTCCTGGGAGCCGGGGGTTCATCTCTACATGGTGACAGACATCACCGGAGAGCTCATCCACATCCTCAGGGTATCGGTTCTCGATATCATCACCCTGTTCAGCGAGTGCACAAGCGGAGAAGGAATGCTGCTCCAAGACCCGGATACCGGCATCTCCCTGCAGCTGCCCGACCAGGCGCTCGAGGGAGACTTTCCCATATGCCTCGGGTGGACGTCTTCGAGCCTCAACGGCTCGAGCGCGGTATTCGTGGATACATCCCGCGTCAGGGAGTTCGCCATAGCGCCCTTCGGGCTCGTTCTTTCAGAGCCGGCCGAGGTGAGTGCGCCCTACGGCGGCCCCGGCGAGCCTGTCGTCGAGCGCTTCGACGAGAGCGAGATGCGATGGGTCCCCATCGAAGGAGCCAGGGTCGAAGGAGGATTGGTCGTTTTCTCGACCCAGTCACTGGGGCGCTTCAAGGTCTATCCCGAGCCGGGAGCACAGGGAGACTCTTCATCGGGCGGCGGGTGCTTCATCTCCAGCTGCGCCCTATAGCGTCGACGCGTTTTTCATTCCGGCCCTTCCACACATACCGTACCGAGCCGGGCATATCGTGTGCAGAGAGAAGCAAAATCGCATTCAATCCCGGACGCATGCAATGCTTGCAAACCATGAAGAGCTCTGATATTGAAACATTCACTGCCGGAGTGGTGGAACTGGTAGACGCGTCGGACTCAAAATCCGATGAGCGCAAGCTCGTGGGGGTTCAAGTCCCTTCTCCGGCACCATGTTTTATCCCGCGGCTGTCGATGATCGAAAAGATCTCCGCCCGATCCTTCGTAACCGTGAGATGAGCCGACTGTCATTTGCCGCGAGCCCGGCGGCCGGGCTACAGAGGATAGATCCACGGTAGAATCCAGATCCCGAAATTTCCCGCTGCATGGACGACATACGGCGCCCAGACATTCCGCCGCCATTCATAGAGCCCGGCGAAGATCAGGCCTCCCGCGAGCTGAACCGGCGAGATGAAGCCGTGCATCCCGGCAAAGAGCAGGGATGAAACGATAACGGCCGCGATCACGGGCATTCTCTCTCTGAGCCACGAGTAGAGCAGGCCCCGGAAAAAGAGCTCTTCAGCGAAAGGTGCGACTATGCACCCCGTCAGGAAGAACAGGAAGGGGTCGTGCACCTTCTGTTTCGCAATAACGAGCTTCAAGGCCCCGCCCTCAAGGAACATCCTGGAGGCGGCGTCGCCCAGGATGACCGTCGCCCCGAGCAGACAGGCGACCCCGGTTCCGATGAGGATTTCTCGTGGTATGGACCGGGCGCGGACGCCGCTTGAGGAGAATGCAAGCCGGAGAATGACGAGAATCTCGACAAGCCTCACCCCCAAGGTGAAAAGCAGGGGGCTCAAAGGGATGACGAAGGCGGTATAGGAGAGCCTGAACACAATCTCCATCACGAGAACGATCAGAATAACGCCGATGCGCCTGTCCATAACCTTCTTCTCCGGTTATACGATTGAGGATGCCGAATCACAAGCCAAATCTCCTTGAATGACCGGCGATTCGAAGAAAGCGGGCATGATGAAATTGACGATGCGAAGGGAATCTGATTTAACCAGTTCATTATGAAAAGAATCATCATCGGCACTGCTGGACACGTGGATCACGGGAAGACATCCCTCATCAAGGCGATGACCGGCGTGGACTGCGACCGGCTGAAGGAGGAAAAGCAGCGCGGTCTCACCATCGAGCTGGGCTTTACGTCTCTGGATCTGCCATCGGGTGAGAAGGTGGGTGTGGTGGATGTGCCCGGTCATGTACGTTTCATCCGGCACATGCTCTCCGGGGCCTCGGGAATCGACCTGGTCATGCTGGTTGTGGCCGCAGACGAGGGAGTGATGCCTCAGACAATCGAGCACATCCAGATCTGCAGCCTGCTGGGCATTCAGCGCGGCGTGGTCGTGCTCACCAAGACCGACATGGTGGACGACGACCTCCTGGAGCTGGCGTTTTCCGATATCCGGGATTTTATATCGCACACTTTCCTGAAAGACGCCCCTGTCGTTGCCGTCAGCTCGATGAACGGCAACGGAATAGAGGAGCTCAAGCGCGTCCTGGACGAGCAGATCCGTTCGCTTGAAGAGCGGCGGATCACCGGTATTCCGATTCTGCCCGTGGACCGGGTGTTCACGATCAAGGGCTTCGGTACCGTGGTCACCGGGACCATGAAGCAGGGGGTGTTCGAGGAGGACCAGGAGGTCGAGATCCAGCCGGCGGGCCGCAAGGCGCGGGTCAGGCACATCCAGGTTCATGGACAGGAGACGGGCAGGGCAATGGCGGGCATGCGGACCGCGATCAACCTTCAGGGCTTCTCCCGGGAGGACATCGACCGAGGCCAGTGGGTCGTTCCTGCAGGGGTGTTCAAGCCGACGCGGCTCATCGATGCGCGTCTCGATCTTCTCGACAAGCCCAGGAAGGGCGAGGTCAAGATACACATCGGCACCGCCGAGCTGACCGGCGAGATGAGCCTTCACAGCGTCGACGAGCTGATCGTGGCAAGGATACGCCTGAAAGAGCCCGTTATCGCGGCCTTGGGCGACCGATTCATCATACGGAGCATATCCCCCTCACTCACCCTTGCCGGAGGCACTGTGCTCAACCCCTCCCCCCAGAGGAGATTCTCCGAGGAGATCGCAAGAGACCTGCTGAGCGCCGAGAAAATCTGCCAGGTCACGGGCATCGTCAAAGATGCGGGTGTCCGGGGCATATCCAAGAAACACCTGGCCGCGGTCTTTGCCGAGGGTGTGTCGTCCGTGGAAAGGGCCATCGGAGACCTCCTGTCGTCCGGGCAGATTATCCGCTTCGACCCGAACAACGATCTCTATGTCTTCGACGCGTATGCGAGGTCCTTGAAAGCGCTCATGCTTGAGAAAGTGGGGGAGTATCATGCAGCACACGCTTCCTCGCCCGGGATTTCACGGGAGCACCTCCGCTCGTCGCTCAAGGGGAGCGTTGACCCCAAGCTTTTCCACAAGCTCCTGACCGATCTGATGAAAAAGGGAGAGATAGAGGAGATCGGCCCGGACATCCGAAAAAAAGGCTTCACTCCCACCTTGGGCGACGCCATGGAGGCCGTAGGCGAAAAAGTCTACCAGATGCTTTCCGCAAGCGGCTTCGAGCCGCCCCGCGTCCAGGAGCTTGCGGAGAAGCTCTCGATCGGGCCGAAGCAGATGGAAGAGGTGACGGCTTTTCTTACCAGACAGGGGAGGCTCATCAAGATCAAAGATGACGTGTACGCGACCGACGTGATGGTTTCCCGGCTGAAAGACAAGGTGCGGGAGTTCATTGCGGAGAATGCGTCACTGGCGCCGGCGGATATGAAACAGATCATCGGAGTGAGCCGCAAGTACGCAATCCCCTTCCTGGAATACCTGGACCGCATTCACTTTACGGTGCGGGTGGAAAATGTCCGGAAGCTGGGCCTGGGGAAGTGAACCATTCTCCTCTTGTTAGGGCTTGTCATGTACTTATGGAGTGGGTTTCAACGCGCGAATGAGCTTCACCCGGTCTCTGAGCTTGAGGCTTAAGTAAAGAGGGCTCAAGATGAGCGCTCGAATGATCTCTCTTTTCGTCATATGCGCTGTCCTTGCCACATGATATGGCTGCAGCGGCATGCTTAAAGTGTGCCATCATAATGAAGTCCAGTTATATCGGAGGCTTCCCGATGCACCAGAAAATCCTTTCCGGAAAAGCCCGGCTAAGTGTTGCGATATCTGACAGGCAGTGGAAAAAATGCAACACGAGAACGATAAGCGCCCCTTTCCCTTGCGGAAAAGCAAAGGTCCCGGACGTCCGCTGTTACCCGCCGGCCCGGCCTTTTTCTCCGCAGGAGCGGGAGAGGAGCTCATCCAGGTCGTCGTCCAGGGGCGCATCGGGATAGTGCTCACGCACATACTGGAAGCGGTTGCACGCGGCCTCGTACTTTTTCTTCTTCAGATAGAACTTCCCGATGTAGACGTAATGCTTGGCCAGAGTGCTTTTTGCCTCTGCCAGTCTTGTCCTGGCCTCCTCGGCATACGGTGAATTCGGATAAGACGAGAGAAACGACTCGAAGGTCTGTATCGCACGTACGGTCTCCGTCTGATCCCGGTCGGGCGTGCCTGTCTGCTTGAAATGAGACATGGCGATCCGGTGGAGGCTGTATGCCGACTCGACATCGGTGGGATAGAGCAGACGGAATTCCTCGTAGCTCTGGAGGGCCGAAGCATAATCTTCCTGCTCATAGTAGAGGTCGGCCGTGGCCAGGAGCGATTTTCTGGCGAGATCGTCGCCCGGGTAGTAGGTGCGGACCTCCATGAATTTCTCGGCCGCCTTTTCCGTCTTTCCCTGTTCCGCAAGCTCCGTGGCCTCCTGAAACAGCTCGCCGGCCGGGCGGATTCCCGGTTCCTGATGGGCGCACCCATACACGAAGATCACAACGGCAAGCAAGAGACGCGAGCGCAAGACACTCTTCATAGAAGTAGTTCCTTATGACAAAACCGCAGCGACATCAAGGGGTGATCTCATAGACGGTGGAGTCTCTGACGGTGAGGATATAGATCATTTTTTTCACCGATCCGTCAGGGAAAAAGGATGTCGATCCGGTCAGCCCCGGATAATCCTGGAGCGATCCGATAAGGCCCTGCAGGGATTCCCGCGAGACGGAGGCGTCGCTCATCAGGTTCTGCAGGATGATGGCCGTATCGTATGCGCTTGCCTCCCATACAGAAGGATTGTATCCGAAGGTATAGTAGAACTGATCGATAAATTCCTGGACATACTCGAGCCGGGAATTGGCGAAAAACCCGCTGACAAATACCGCGTTCTCTACATATCTGCCCCCCACCCGGATAAAATCGGGAGTGTCCCAGAGGGTTGGGCCGAACAGCCGGACGCCTTTGATGTTGAGGTATGGAAGATATGCGGCGATCATGGCGGAGTTGATCGCCGTATCGGGTATGAGGAGCGCTTCGAAATCCGGTGGCGCGTTTTCGGGTAGGTGCTCGATGAGTTTCTGCACCGCCCCTTTGAAGTCCACAAGATCGGATGAATATCCGATCGTTCGGACAACGCTCACCCCGTATTCGCCGGATCTTTCGGTGAAGCTTCTGGTAAAGGAATTCCCGAAATGATCGGTGGGATGGAGGATTGCGAAGCGCGATATACGCATATCTTTCGCTGTCCTGAGCAGCGCTTCGGTCTGTACGTCGATGGAAATGAAATTGCTGAAGCAGTAAGAGATCTGGTTCGGGGCCGCATCGGCGCGCGTGAAAAGAAAAGCGGGGATGCCCTTTTCGCGCGCCACTCTGCAGGCGATGCTCCCGGCGGTCTCGCCGACCGGACCTATGAGGGCTATGATATCCTCCCTGATGTCGAGCTCCTCGATAATCTCCGGGATGGATTGCTCATTGTCTCCGTAGTCTCGGATCAGGTATTCCACCTGCGGCGATGGGTCTGAGCTGAACACCCGCGAGGCGAACTGTATTCCCTTGAGCGCCTTGCTCCCGACCGATTCCCATTTGCCGCTCAAGGGCACGAGCACGCCGACGGTTTTCCGTTCCCGGGAAGAGCCGCCTTCGGTCCACTGGGAAAGGCCTTTACCGGGGCCGAGCCGGGATATGATCCTGCGGGCCTCGTCACGCTTGCCCTGCATGATGTACAGGTCCACCTGCCGGGCGAGGAGCACATTCAGGAGACGAGCGTCATGGGCGCTTTCCTCGAGCCTCACGAGGTCTTCGAGCTGATCCGTCTTCTCGACGGCGGTTTTCCACAGCGGCAGGAGCGCCTCCTGAGACGGCTTGTCGACATACGGGAAAATCATTGCGGTCAGCCTCAGGGCTTCCGGGTATTTCTTTGCACCGCAGAGCTCTCGTACGAGCTTGACGCCCGGCTTCATGAGCTCGGCGTCGCGGTTCTCCCTCGACAGCGCAAAAAAAAGATCGAAGGCCTCGGAATATCTGCCGAGCTCGATTTCAGTTTCAAGGAGACTGCATGCCACCTTGGGCCGAAGAGGGGAGCCGGCGTACGACTCCAGGAACGCTCGGTACAGACCGGCCGCCCTCGCCGGATTGCCGGCGGAAAGGAGCGAGCCCGCACGATACAGGGCCTGGGGAGCGAGCTCGTGATCGGGAAAGAGCTTCCACACTGAGATGTAAGTCTGAGAAGCGTCACGGGTATTTCCGGATTTCTCCTGGAGCACGGCCATGTTGTAAAGGGCTGTGGGGTCCTGCTGATGATCGACTGTTTTGCCCATCTGCGCGGCACATGCGGAAACGAGCAGCCACATGCCGAGAAGGAATATGACCTTGAGCGACGGGAATTTCATCATGATACGATCCATACTAGCCGTCCCTCTCACATAAGTCAACAACCGGTAGAAATCATTGAACGAATAAACCCTTTTTATGAGATTTTTTGTCTTGACAAACCATTCCGCCCTGCTGAACTATACAGGCAAAATTTTGAGAGAGTAAAGGAGATATTTGGTGGCAGACTTAGGGAAACGATATAAGTGCTACAAATGCGGCACCAAATTCTATGACTTGAATAAACCGGCACCGGTGTGTCCTTCCTGCGGTGAAGACCAGAATAACGAAGAAACCAAGAGACTGCTCAAGCGGAAAAAGAGGCGCGCCCTCACCAAGGTCAAATCCGATATCAGGACCGTGCCCGAAGACATGGAAGGTACGGCTGAGGCTGACGAGGAGGTCGAGGAGTACGTGCTGGATGTCGAAGACATCGTCCTGGAGGAAAACTCCGAATACAAGGAGACGGATGAATAACCCCTCCGGCCCGTGCCTGCCTTGAGGCGCGGGATATACCTTTAGAGAAATCGAACCACAGAGAAAATCGAACGACCTCGGCGGACTATGTTCTGCCGAGGTGTCCCCTTACGCCGTTCGGGATGAATCCGCCCGCCGTAGAGACGATTTTATTCGAGTACGGAAGGAGTTCGGAGTTCGCGAGGATGGCCGAATTCCTGGGAAGCGCCAGCTGCAGCACCGTGCACACGAACACAGCGATGACAACTCCCTTGGCGAGGCCGAGAAAGGCTCCCAGGATCCTGTCGAGGACGGAGATCGGTGAAGCTCTCAGCATCTTCTGGATAAAGAACAGGAGTATCTTTATCGAGAAGAAGATGAGGAAGAAGACGAGGAGATACCCTAAAACCCCCTTGGGGTTCGGGGCATGGACTGCTGCAAGCAGCTTCGAAAGCACGGGCTCGGCCTTTTTTGCCGAATACAGCCCCGTCAGGAGAGCGGCCAGGGACGAAACGCTTCTGAGCAGGCCCTGGTATGCCCCCAGCGCAAGAAATACCGCACACAGGAGTATGGACAAATAATCGAGGGCGTTCACGGTTGGGAACGGGAGATCTCGATCCAGACGACATCCTTTAAGGCTATCTGATAGGTTCCGAAGGATGTGTTGCCGTATACTTTCGATATCTCGTTGATCTTGAGCGAGCACAGCTCCTGGGAATTCTTCATGGCAACGCAGGCGGTTTTGTCCTTGATAGTGATCCGGGATATGTTTTCAAATGGGATTCGCGCCTTGCCCTTGCCCAGGGACGCCTGGAAAAGGGTTTTGCCGTCAATGGTGACCGAGGTGATCTCGACCGTGTTGTTCGTCGTGTCCATGACTTTTGCATGAAACGAGGAAACGGCGCCGTTCTGGGGAGCGACGGTCCCAAGGCCGGACATGCCCATGAGCACGAGGGAGAAAACAATGATCATGATCACAGAGGCGATGCTGTGCTTTCTCATCATTTAAGGTCCTCCTTTATCACGCCTTCACGGCGCAGCGCGTGAATCAGCCGTACAAGCGGAGCTTTTCTGCTCAGCGGGTAGGTTATCACCACCTGTGCGGAAATCGGCTCCAGGGTGGAGACGATACCGAGGCCGTCGTAACCTTCGAGGATGAATCTCAAGTATGATATGTCACTGCGATTCACCCGGAGCTGAAGCTGTCCGATCTCCCACACAATGCCAAGAAAATATCACACATGATTCCCGGGTGCAAGCAGGCGATGCATTCGGATACAGGCATGGGAGCCCGGGAAACACGGTTTGAGAATGCAACGGCATCGGATAGAGAGTACAATGTATCAGCACGCGGACCCAACCGAGGATAGGGCAGAGGGGTCGGGCTGATAGCGGATACCTATTTGTTTTATCTTTGAAGTGGGCGACAATGTTCGACATACTGCTGCCGGGCGTTCTGTCTTCTCAAGGAGATTGCCGGTCTTTCAAGGAAGAATCCGGTCATAGCGTACCCCTGTCTGCCAGGGAATAAAAATTGTTGACACCAGATGTTCGGAAGTGCTAGTTGAAAGACAATTAATGAGTGAACCGCCATTCATTAAAAGGCCAAGAAGGGGAGGGTCTTAAGAGGTCCAGAAGCTATACGCAACTCTTGATAGATCTTGCCGTTGTAGCCCGGCTGGGTTTCGTCATGGCGGGATCGCGTGGTTTGGGCTTCCGGTTGGGATATGAACTGTGTGAATGACTCAATACGCTCGGGGTTGTGCTTGCAGTTTTTATCCTTCTGGGTTTTTTTGGTGGCGGCTGGACAGCATACAGAGAGATACAGAAAAGGAATAAGATCGACACCAGGAAGAGAAATAAGAAGAGGGATTAGGCGGCGCTGCTTCTCACCTTCGTCATATAAGGAGGTTCGCTTTGATAGAACTGAACTGGACCTTTTTTGTACAGATCTTCAATTTCCTGCTGCTCATGTTCATCCTGAACAAGATTCTCTACAAACCCATCTTGAAGGTGCTTGACGAGCGGGATGCGAGGATCGTCGGCGGGCAGGAAAAGGCCAAGAAGCTCCTGGAAGAGAGCCAGAGTATCCTGAAGAGCTATAACGACAAGCTCTACAGTGCCAAGATCGATGCAATGACCGTGAAAAACACTTCCCGCAAGCAGGCGGTCGACCAGGCCAACATGATCATCGAGGAAGCCCGGCGCAATGCCGAGACCATCGTGCTCAATGTCCAGAAGGAGATGGCGGAGGAGATCGAACGGGCAAAAAGAGAGCTGGAGCCCGAGCTCGGCGTCATGGCCGGCACCATTGCCCAGCAGATCCTTGGGAGGAAGGTTGCGTGATGGAGAGATTGCATAAGATTATACCCCTCCTCGCGGTACTGGTGATGACGCTCACCACCGCCTGCCTGGCCGCCGAAGGCGGTGAGGGCGGAGGGAGGCAGATCTGGGACATGGTATGGCGGATCGTCAATTTCCTCATCCTCATAGCTATTCTCTGGAAGCTTCTCGCAGACAAGATCAAGTCCTACTTCAGCGACCGCCGCTTTGAGATAGCCGAGATGATCGATACGGCCGACAAGGCGCGCAGCGATGCCGAGAAGCAGTTCGCCGACTATCAGGAGAAGCTCAAGAACATCGACAGGGATATCCAGGAAATCCGCGATTCGATCATGGGCGAGCTCGAGGGAGAAAAACAGCGGATCATCGAAGAGGGCAAGATCGTGGCCGAGCGGATCATCGAGCAGGCAAAGTGGTCTGCCGAGCAGGAGATCCTCAAGGCAAAGAATTCCTTGAGAAATCAGGTCGTCGATATGGCGGGGGATATTGCATCCGGTCTTGTCGCCAGCTCCATGACTCCGGAAGACCAGAAGAGGCTGATCGAGGAATATTTGGAAAAAGTGGGGAAAGAACATTGAAAAGCGACGTTGTGGCAAGAAGATATGCGAGGGCCCTGTTTGAACTGGGACAGGAAGAGGGCAAGGAGAAGCAGTTTCTTGACGAATTGCAGACTGTTGCTCAACTCGTGAATGACTGCGAAGACCTCAGGTCACTGCTCGAAAGCCCGCTGTACGATATCACACTGAAACGGCGCGTCCTCAAGGAAGTGGCGTCCAAAATATCTCTATCAGCATACATGATGAACTTTTTGAACATCCTGCTCGATAAAGACAGGTTTCCTGTCATGGGAGAGATTCTGGATGCGTACAAGGAGATTCTCGATAAGCTGACTGGAAGGGTCAGGGCCCGCGTCACCTGCGCGACATCCTTGAACGAGGATCAGCTGAAGCAGGTTGCGCAGACGCTCTCCAAGGTGGTGAAGAAGGAGGTTGACGTCGACGTAATCGTAGAGCCTTCCCTTATCGGCGGCATGATCGCCGAGGTGGAGGGGATGATCTACGACGGAAGCGTTAAGACACAGTTATCGAAATTAACACAGAGTTTAAAAGGGGAGATCTAGGATGCAGATAAGGGCTGAAGAGATAAGTAAGATCATTAAGGACCAGATCAAGGGGTACGAGAAAGAGGTTGACGTCGCCGAAACCGGAACCATCCTGAGCGTCGGTGACGGTATCGCCCGTATTTACGGCCTCAGGAACGTTATGGCCAGTGAGCTCATCGAGTTCCCCCGCGGCGTCATGGGCATGGCCCTGAATCTGGAAGAGGATAACGTGGGCTGCGTTCTCTTCGGCGAGAGCGTCGGCATCAAAGAGGGCGATCAGGTCAGGAGAACCAAGAGGATCGTGGAGATCCCCGTGGGTGAAGGCGTTCTCGGACGCGTCGTCAACGCCATCGGCGAGCCCATCGACGGCAAGGGCCCTATCGAGTCGACCGAAACCCGGGTCGTGGACATCAAGGCCCCGGGCATCGTCAAGAGGCAGCCCGTGAAAGAGCCGCTCCAGACGGGCCTCAAGTCGATCGACGCCATGACTCCCATCGGACGCGGGCAGCGCGAGCTCATCATCGGCGACCGCCAGACCGGAAAAACCGCCCTGGCCATCGACACCATCATCAACCAGAAAGGCACCGGGGTCATCTGCATCTATGTCGCCATCGGGCAGAAGAAATCCACGGTTGCCCAGGTGGTAGCGACCCTCGAGCAGTTCGGCGCCATGGAATACACCGTGGTCGTGGCGGCAACCGCTTCCGACCCGGCGCCGCTTCAGTACATCGCACCCTACTGCGGTGCGGCCATCGGCGAGTTCTACATGAACAAGGGCGGCCACGCACTGTGCATCTATGACGACCTTACCAAGCAGGCCCAGGCATACCGGCAGCTCTCTCTCCTTCTCAGGAGACCTCCGGGACGCGAGGCGTTCCCCGGCGACGTGTTCTACCTGCACTCCCGGCTGCTCGAGCGCGCCGCGAAGTACAGCGACGCCATGGGAGGCGGGTCGCTCACCGCACTGCCCATCGTCGAGACCCAGGCGGGCGACGTTTCCGCATATATTCCCACGAACGTGATCTCGATCACGGACGGCCAGATCTTCCTGGACACAGACCTGTTCTACTCGGGGTTCCGTCCCGCCATCAACGTGGGCATCTCGGTTTCCCGCGTGGGCGGCAACGCTCAGATCAAGGCCATGAAGAAGGTCGCCGGTACGCTGCGCCTCGACCTCGCTCAGTACCGCGAGCTCGCGGCGTTCTCGCAGTTCGGCTCCGACCTCGACAAGGCGACCCAGGCGCAGCTCAACCGCGGTGAGCGACTCATGGAGATGCTCAAGCAGCCCCAGTACACCCCGCTGCCAGTCGAGAAGCAGGTTGCCATGATTTATGTCGGAACCAACGGCTACCTGGACGAATATCCGGTGTCCGCCATCAAGAGCTTTGAAGAGCAGTTTTACGCATTCCTGGACAACAAGTACGCAGATGTCCTGAACTCCATCAAAAACTCAGGCCAGATGGATGCCGACACAGAGAAGAAGCTCAAGGACGCGATAGCTGAATTCAAGAAGATCTTCGTCGTAGAAGAATAAGGTGCAGGCATGGCTAGTCTAAAGGACTTAAAAAACAGGATCGGCTCGGTCAAGAAGACAGAGCAGATAACCTCGGCCATGCGCATGGTCGCGGCCGCGAAGCTCCGGAGAGCACAGAGCGATATCATTGCGGCCCGCCCCTATGCCATCAAAACCAATGAGGTGCTGATATCTCTGGTGACGAGGACCAATCCGGACATGCATCCTCTTCTGCGGGTCCGGGAACCGAAGAAGTGCGTTCTTGTGGTCGTGGCATCCGACAGAGGGCTGTGCGGCTCGTTCAACCAGAACGTCTTCAGAAAGGCTGACGCCTTTATCAAGGAAAACAAGGGCAAGTACGAGGAGCTTTCCCTGGTTCTCGTGGGAAAGCGATCGAGAGATTTCTTCAAGCGCAAGCAGGTCAAGGTCAGGAAGTCGATCGTGATCGGCAATCCCTCTTACGAGCTTGCATCGGAGATCGGGGACGATCTCATCGACGGGTACATCAACGGCGAATTCGACGAGCTCTACATTATTTTCAACGAATTCAAGTCCGCAATGACCCAGATTCTCCACGAGGACAGGGTGCTGCCCGTCGAGCGGATCGAGTCCGACGACGAGATGGTGAAAGTAGAATATCTGTGCGAGCCCACAGAGGATGTGCTTCTGGATGCGCTTCTGCCGATGAGCCTCAAGATTTTCTTCTATCGGGCCCTGCTCGAGTCCGCGGCATCGGAACACGGGGCGCGCATGACCGCCATGGAGAGCGCGTCGGGCAATGCCGGGGACATGATCGAAAAGTTGAGCATCAAGTACAACAGGGCCAGGCAGGCTGCCATTACGACCGAGCTCATGGAGGTCGTTAGCGGTGCAGAGGCCTTGAAGGGTTAACAGATTATCTTTAGAAGGAGTGAGCCTATGGAGATGGGGAGAATATCACAGGTTATTGGCGCGGTCGTTGACGTCACCTTCGATAAGGGTGACATGCCTGACATATATAACGCCCTGTTTGTATCAAACCCCTTCCTCTCAGACGAGGAAGACAACCTCGTGCTCGAGGTGGCGCAGCATCTCGGCGACAGGACCGTACGGTGCATCGCCATGGATTCCACCGACGGCCTCGTCAGGGGCATGCCGGTGAAGAATTCGGGCGCCCCCATTACCGTGCCGGTGGGCGACGCGGTTCTCGGCCGGATCCTCAACGTCGTTGGCAAGCCCGTGGACGAGGCAGGGCCGGTATCGACGGATAAACGCTATCCGATTCACCGCGAGCCCCCGAAGTTCACCGAGCAGAGCACATCCATCGAGTCATTCGAGACCGGCATCAAGGTCATCGACCTGCTCACCCCCTACATGAGGGGAGGCAAGATCGGCCTGTTCGGCGGAGCCGGCGTGGGCAAGACCGTGTTCATCATGGAGCTGATCCACAATGTGGCCATGAAGCACGGCGGCTACTCGGTGTTTTGCGGCGTGGGCGAGCGCACGAGAGAAGGCAACGACCTCTGGCTCGAGATGAAGGAATCCGGCGTTATCAGCAAGGCCGCCCTCATTTACGGCCAGATGAACGAGCCTCCGGGAGCCCGTGCGCGGGTGGGCCTCTCTGGTCTGGCGACCGCGGAGTACTTCCGTGACGAGCAGAACCAGGACGTGCTGCTCTTCATCGACAACATCTTCCGGTTCACCCAGGCAGGCATGGAGGTTTCCGCTCTGCTGGGCCGCATGCCCTCGGCCGTGGGATATCAGCCGACCCTGGGCACCGATATGGGCGAGCTGCAGGAGCGCATCACCACCACCACCAAGGGGTCCATCACCTCGGTTCAGGCCATCTACGTGCCTGCGGACGACCTTACCGACCCCGCTCCGGCCACCACATTCAGCCATCTGGACGCCACCACGGTTCTTTCGCGGCAGATCGTGGAGCTGGGCATCTACCCGGCGGTCGACCCGCTCGACTCCACCTCACGCATCCTCAACCCCAAGATCGTGGGCGAAGAACACTATCAGGTTGCGAGAAGCGTCCAGCAGATACTGCAGAAGTACAAGGAGCTCCAGGACATCATCGCGATCCTCGGGATGGACGAGCTCTCCGAAGACGATAAGCTCACGGTCTCCAGGGCGCGGAAAATCCAGAGGTTCCTCTCCCAGTCATTCAGCGTCGCCGAGCAGTTCACCGGTATGCCGGGCAAATATGTCGAGCTCAAGGACACCATCGAGGGCTTCAAGAAGATCGTTGAAGGCGAGATGGACGATCTGCCCGAGCAGGCATTCTACATGGTGGGGGCCATCGAAGAGGCGATCGAGAAGGCGAAGAAGCTTGCTGAAGACTAAGGGAGTCGCTAATCATGTCAGATGAACTGTACATGCAGCTCGATGTCGTAACCCCGGAAAAGTCGGTGCTCAGCCGCAAGGTGACCGAGGTTATAGCCCCGGGGAGCGCCGGCGAATTCGGAGTGCTGATCGGGCACACACCGTTTCTCACGACGCTTAAATCTGGCCAGGTCATTGCAAAGACCGAAGACAAGGATATCTATCTGGCAGTCGGCGGCGGATTCGCCGAGGTGATCTCGGATCGGGTGATCATCCTCGCCGAATCGGCAGTGCTCGCCGAAGACATCGACGAGCAGAAGGCCAAGGCGGATCTCGACCAGGCTCAGGACAAGCTCAAGGGCATGAACAAGGAAAACCCCGAGTACTCCAGATGGGAGAGCAAGGCCAGAGAGGCCGAGCTCAAGCTCAAGGTCCTGGAGAACTGGCGGGGCAAATCGTAATCAGGCAGGTTGACTTTTTGACAAAGGTGAAGGGGGACCGAGGCGGTCCCCCTTTTATTGCTCAAGCATTATTGACTCCCGGGGCAAATCGCTCTATAAACACACAATCGTCTCCATGCGCCCATAGCTCAGTTGGATAGAGCGTTGGACTACGAATCCAAAGGTCGCAGGTTCGAATCCTGCTGGGCGCACTAATAAAATCGAAGAGTTAACTGCTCTTCGATTTTTCGTTTTAAGAATTGGGTGCGGATAGGGTGCGGATGGGTGCATTATCGTCCAACCTGTCAACTGCCTCTCGGTTTCCTCCAGGAACCAGATGACCATAGATGTCCACTGTGACCTGAATGCTGTGATGTCCAAGTTGATCCCTGATGTAGACTAGTGACTCACCGGCCTGAATCATAAGACTTGCGTATGTGTGTCGAAGATCATGGATCCTAACCCTCCTCAACTCGGACATCTCCAGCACCTTATTGAATATACGGTTCCTCCAGTTGTTGACATCCAGGGGCGTACCATTCTCCGAGATAAATACCCACTCAGGTACGGCCCCCCAACCGTTCTTCAGGGTTTCTCTCTTTCTGATCTTCTTGAGTTCCTTGAGCGTCGCAGCCAGTTGCTTCGACATATCAACTTTCCTTGGTTTGCCACTCTTGGGCGTGTCAATTACCCTATTGGAAAAACTTCGTTGTACAGTTATGAGCCTGTTTCGGAAATCTATATCACCCCACTGCAGGGCAATTGCTTCCCCGATTCTCATCCCCGTTCTCGCAATGGCCAAAGCAAGAGGATAGTGAGCCGGGTAGTGCTTTTTGAAAGTATTCAGAAATGCAGCGAGTTCTTTCCTGGTGAGAGGGTTGATGCTCTCGTTCGGGCGTTTTGAAGTAAAAATTTTACCGAGACGATGGGCCGGATTGGCAAGAATAACTTCGTCTTCAAGTGCGAGGTTCAGGATACTGGAGATGACGCTCTTCATCTGGTTGACAGTACTCGCAGCTTTACCTTGCTGATAATGGTTCTGCAGGAACTGCTTGATAGTCCGCCTTGAGATATCCTTTACTCGCATGGAACCAAATACCGCCATAATGTGTGAATTGAGCACTGAGATATAACCCGATCTCGTTGAAGGTTTACACGTAGCTTGGATGGTCGTATTCTTCCATATTTTGGCATAGTCGGAAAACGTCTTATCTTTTTCTTCTCTCAGGCTCAAGTCGCCTAGAACGAGCTTGGCTTCAATCTTTTTTGCCACATCGTTCGCGAAACGAAAGTCCTCCCCTATGCGTTTTGACTTGCGTATGCCGTTGTGGTTGATAAAGATCCACCAAATTCCAGAACCTTTTGGCTTCTCTCTTACCGTTACTCCCATTCCCATGAATTAAAGCCCTCTCATAAAGCTGTCAACTAGTTCGTCAACTTGGTGCAAATCGATAGTGTGCTTTTTTAGGAAAGAATCAATATCTTTGAGGTACACCAAGTTTGGTCCAACGGGAGGTTTTGCAAAGGGAAGGCCGGCTTTGAGCCAGGCCCTGAACGTCCTTTCACTGACTCCTGCGTATTTTGCCCCCTGTGTTATTTTTGCCCAACCGATATTTGTCATACAGCCACCGACAACATAAACCATATTGATGAATAAATCAAAAAGGTATACAATGTAATCAATACATTATCTTCCCTGAAATATTATGTCATTCACTAGAGGCCAGAGATGTACAATCCTAAGTCCCGGTTCAGTAATGGGCTTGCCTTTTGTCTGAAGTTCGCAACAATCGATCCATTCTTTAATAACTTTTGTAATTTTATTATCGAATATCAGCCATGGGTCGCGAGTAAAGGTTAGCCATAAAAGTAAAATACTTAGTGGCGGGGGGTCTCCATAAAAATTGGCAAGAGCAAGAAAAGCCCCTTTTTTACATTCTACGTTTAGATATGATAATGAGCCGAACAAAACATTGAGAATTTCTATGGGATTTCTTTCATGATCGATATTTAGCATCTTTTTGAGGAGAGGAGTGACATATCCGGACGAATCAAAGGTGTAGCGTATGTATTTAGAAATATCGAAACCTAACTCTGAGAGTTCTTCCAAAGATACATTCTGGAAATCCTTTTGTGTTCTCCAAACCTTCAGTGTGTTGACGGGGACGTTGAGGGTGTTGGAAATGTCCTTTAATCTCATGACGTGAGGATATAATGCCATAAATATAGCTGCTCTCATTTTTTGTGATGAAAATCCTATCGGATCGCCCTTAGTCGTTCCCGCTCTGAGGGGTTCAACATAGCCCTTAAGGCGGATGTCTGACCAGTGAGTAACCAACTGAGCAACGTCGGCTTTTAATTGCTTTGTAATGGGGCGTTTTCCCTTCAACATAATATACCGTATAATACAAATCACACATTATAGTGTACCATGTCAACATTTTTTATCGAAATTTGAATATTATCCTTCTAAGCGGTTTTTAGAGAGACAGATATATTGGTGTGTTCTTGTAGCCCCTCTTCCCTTCTTTCAACCTCTTGCTTTGCAGCTTTGAGATCCTTGATCTACAATTGATTGCTTACGATGAGTTCGATTACAGCTTTATTATGTCTTCTTAGGGGTTTACTTGATCGATATCGATTAAGTGTGAGCGAGAAAGTTCTGACGTCAGAACTTTTTTGTAGATAGGCTCAGGGAGATAGTTTAAGGCCATTATTTCTGCAATCGCAGATTGCATTTTCTTTACGATCCGGGCGATGTTCTCCTGCGTCATCCCATACATATCCTTGAGCTGCATGTAACCGTTCGCCCTTTCGCATAGGCTCAGGTCCTCTCTCTGGAGATTCTCGATGATGCCCATCTGGAGGACCTACGCATCGATCACTTTTATGAGGAATACTGGAAGTATAACCTGAACCTCGATCATGACGTTTCTCTGAGTTTGGTGGTAAAGGCTGAAGTTGTGCACGAGGGCTTGCTGCAGAGCGGGGAACTGGTAGTCCAGAAAATGTACACCCCGCAAGACGCATCGAGGTTTTTCTCATAATTTACGATGCCAGGACCGATATCGGTTGTACTGTCATTTATGATGAGAAGAAAGACTGGAAGACGAACAATATCCTGCGCATGATAGAAGCCAGATGTGTTCTGGTAAATGAGAAGGGAGACAAGGCGTCGGCTGTGAGTGGTAGTCAGGAAACAGCGGTACAGGTGGAAAAGATCAGAAACAACTTCTGGGAAGCGGTGAGAAAGACGATCAACAAGTTCCGCGAGCATCCCTGCTACTTTTTCACCGAGTCGGACATTGTCTCATACTTTTATTCCTGCTTCTACTCCAGCAGCTTTGAATGCCTGAACCATGAGAATAAACGGATCTATCTCGCTCACAGAGAGTATCCCACGAACTTCAGGTACGACAAGGATAAGCTCATCGATAATTCCTTTGAACCCTATGCTCTGAACGGAAAAGATGGCAGCCGGGGTAACTATGATTTCGCCGTACTGAGCCCGGACTTTGTCAAGAACGCCCGAACAGTCGAAGAGGTGGTGAACAAGAACATTCAGCTTCTACTTGAGCGTACGGAAAACAGCGTCGGGCGGAAACATGTGAAAGAGCTCCTGTTTACCGTCGAATTCAAATACATCATCAACAACAGCAAAAATTTTGTGGATGAGATAATCAAAGACAACAGGAAGCTCGAAATATCAGAAAAAGACCAGTCTGAACTGGGACTCAACCTCGTGTTCTGCAATGTCAAGCCGCACTATGAACAACGTATTCGTCACGATGCAGTGCAAAAAAGCAGGGTAATTAACATATTTATCAATTCATACTACCAGGAAGGTAATCACAAGATTACACCCAGACCCGTTGCAAACCAGAAGCTGAGGGACTACATCCAGGCACATCCTTCGCTGTTTGCAAAGGCGTTCTGGAAGTCTATGTTAAATGAAACTGACGATACACCGCGGCACCCGTGAGATTGGGGGCAACTGCATAGAGATCCAGAGCAGGGGAAGAAGAATCTTCTTCGACCTGGGCATAACGCTTGTGGACCCTGGCGGCGGGCGTTTCGGTCTCGGGGGCGGCAACGGCACATCCGGAAGAGAGCTGCTCGATACGGGCACACTCCCCCGCATCAGTGGCGTCTATCAGTGGGACGCGCTCGACGAATCAGTGGAAGGCATCGTCCTATCCCACGCTCACCTCGACCATTACGGTTTTGCGTGTCATCTGCATGAAGGCATCAGGCGCTATATGGGCGAAGGAACCAGACGGCTCATTGAAATCACCGGCCTGCTTTCCGGGGCAGGCCTTTTGACAACGTGCTGTCCATGTCTGACGGAGAAGAGTTGTCAGTATAATCTTTCCCGGGTGCGCACGGGTGATGCGACAGGTGAAGCTCAGGTCGGCAATTTTATTATCCCATGAACCCAGGTTAAAAGGCTACCTCAAGAACTCGGTCAAACTGGTGTGTCCAAAGAAATGTCTATGCACAAAGCCGCATGATCAGAGAGTGCGTTTCTGCCCCTGCCAGCATAAACAAAATCATTTTCCTCCGTGATGTACCTGGTGTGGAGAATTGTGAAGTGATCTGTGATGAAGGCATGGTCTATCCGAACCCCGCTGCCCCTTAATGACCAGTAACTGCAACCTGTCGAGGGTATGGCATCGCGCCAGCCATCATTGATAAGCCTGCCGATGCAGTCGCCGCATCTCGATTTTGGATAACCTGGGTCTGTATTGAAATCACCGATAAGTATGAATGGGGTGTTCTTCACAGATGACGCCGTTGCGAGGAGCCAGTCCCAGGATGCACGACGTATTCTGGGGAGCCTGCTGTAATCAGGAATCCTGACCCCCAGGATATCAAAGCCCTCTTCAGGAAGCCTTACGTGCAGTACATTTGAAGGCAATGCCTCATGAATGGCAGGGGCAGAGATCTCACCGGGCACCAGAGGACTTTTCGAGGCGATGAATATATGATTCTGTCGAGGGGTGTTGGCCGATTCAAACATATAAGTCATTCCTGTTGAGGACAACTTTTCCTTGAAATCATCACGGGATGCACCTGGCACATATTCCGTCAGCACGATGACATGCGGATTCAACAACGCTATAGCCTGAATCATCGGGTCCGGGATCCTTTTTTCACGAATCCGATGATTGATGTTCCAGGTCAATATCTTCATGAATGGTTTCCTTTTGATGAAGGGCTTGTATTCACACCGTACATGATCCGGGAATAGTCTGCTGGGTGTCCTGTCATGGCTGAACCAAACGACAGCTTACCCGTCTGTTTTCGCGGCTCCAGAAGAGCTATAGTTGACAGTTGAGAGCTGGTTGAGACTGTCGATTTCCTGCGGCTCTAAGGATCGAAAAGGGGAATACGCGTTCCAGAGCTGGTGGAAGGGGTAGTGAACGTGATGCGGGTCTACCGTGCTCAAGTCCTTTGCCACCAGGAAACAACAGGGGCGCGGAGGTTCCGCGATTCTTTCAGCAATATGGAGAAACTGCCGGGCATATAGTCTGGATTTTTCTTTTTCCTCATCTGACAGATAAGGGAACACGGATTCCTCAGCCTCTTTGAGGGTTGCCTCGACCCAGAAGGCGTCCATCGGGAAAGCAGCCTTATCTTTCCCCCTGTCTTCACAGTTTGGCCAATAATAACTCACCAGCATAGCGCCCCTCTCGAAATGATTTTTTCCCGACAAAGTTCTGGAATTCTCGTTATGAATCAAACGGGAACCAGGTATCCCAGCATCACCAGGCTGCCCCCTGCCAGGCCGCCCATGCTTGGAAATCCCCCAACACCTGCTCGGCCACCTCGGCAGGCATGAGCACACGAACATGGGGAAGCCAGGGCTTCAGGCACATCATGACCTCCTCGACCGAGCAGGCAAAGAACCGTACCAAAATTGAGCCGTCGTCCTTGAGTTCCGTGACCTCCTGCAGCGGCAGGATCCACCGGCGCTGAAAGTAATGCGCCCAGGCGGCGTCAACCTCGATGAGCACCTCCATTGTGCGCTCCCCGGAAAACCAGATGTTCACGCTCCTCTCCAAAGTCTCGTCCAGATCTTTGGGCATGTTCCTGGAGGCTGCTCTGAGCACGTGGATGTCGCTCATGTTGCCCAGGATGTATTTCTTGATGATGCGGTCAGCGGTGTCGCGGGCCACCAGGTACCACACCCCGTCGAAATACGCGATGCGGTAGGGTTCTGCAGTCACCCCGTGGGAGGAGCGGCCCTGGTAGTAGAATGAGATCTGCCTGCCGCCCTGGATGGCCTTGACGATACGGCTCATGGTTTTGCCGCTCAAGGGCACATCGCTTTTCACCTTTATATACACCGGCTTGCAGGCGGTATAGTCGCAGATCCTGCCCAGCAGGTCGTCGGCCGCCCTCTCGAAAGGCGTACCCAGTTGGGAGACGAGGTCCTTCAAGGCCACGATCAGGGCAAGCTCGGCATCGTCGAACACCTCCAGGTCCTTGAACAGGTTCTTGTCCAGCCGGTAAAGACCTTTCTTTTCCTCGTTCACCGGGATGCCGGCACACTTGAGCGCCTTCAGGTCGCGCTGGATGGTGCGGGCATTCACCCCGAGATCCTGGCCTATCCACGAGGTGCTCACCGCCTCCCTCTCCAGGAAAATCCTCAAAATGCGCCCGAGCCTCATGAGCCGCCTAGTCACTGCCCTGTGCGAGTTATCTCCCATAGGAACACTCCTCGTTATTTCATAGGATTACCATACGGCACAACGCCCGGCAGAGTAAATAACAGAAACAGGATATTGCGACATACCTCTGTCGCCAAAGCCTTTCAGCTCGCTAGGAGTTGGGGTAAGGATATCTTCCTTTTTCTTAGTGTTCGCCTGAATGCAGATGGAAAAGAATATATCATCGAGGAGGGTTTTATGAAGAAAGTTTTCGTGGTCTTAGGTGCATCAATAGGATTTATCGTCATTCTCTGGATGCAGCCTTGTGCTGCAACCGATTGGACCGGGAATGTAAATTTCACTCTCGGGGCCAAAGCTCTTGATAAGGACGACTGGGATCCGGTCGAAGAGCATGGTGAGTTCGGCATACATGTGGATTTTCGCAGGCATGAATGGCCGGTAAATCTTGCAATGGCCCTTGTGGTGTCAGCGGGAGAAGATGATATCGAAGGTTTTAGCTTCGAAGCGATCACCAGCGAGTGGAGGTTTGGAGTGAAAAAGATATGGGAGCCGACACAGGTTATGCGCCCGTTCATAGGGGGAGGGGTGGCGCTCATCGGCTCAGAGCTCGAAGCCGATTATTATGGGGTGAGTGTCAGTGACGATGATATCGGATTCGGCGTATGGATAAGCGGAGGTTTGTATTGGACACTGAACGAATGTTTCAACTTAGGTCTCGAACTGGGGTACTCAACAGCAGAGGTCACGCTCTTTGATGTGGACGTGGATGCAGGAGGAGGGCACGCGGGCTTGATCCTCGGGTACCACTGGTAATCTGATCAGGGATGAAGGCTGTTGCTGGCGGGATGATCTATGATGCTTAATCCGTGATCTCCCCACCGGCTCGCGTTGTATGGAAAGGAGAATAACGGAAAGGGGAAAGAGACATGGAGATGATCGAGAGATACCAGGGCTGCCTGCTCGGCCTTGCCGTGGGCGATGCCCTGGGAACAACGCTGGAGTTCAAACCCAGGGGCACATTCGAGCCCATAGACGACATGGTGGGCGGCGGGTGCTTCGACCTGGAGCCGGGCCAGTGGACCGACGACACCTCGCTCGCCCTGTGCCTGGCAGAGAGCCTCATCGAAAAGAAAGGCTTCGACCCATACGACCAGATGAAGAAGTATCTTCTCTGGTACCGCACCGGCTACTTAAGCAGCACCGGGTATGCCTTTGACATCGGCGGGACAACCAAGGCGGCGCTGAATTCTTTCGAAAAGACCGGGGAGCCCTTCAGCGGGCCCACCGACCCCCGCAGCTCCGGCAACGGCTCGCTCATGCGCCTGGCGCCGGTGCCCATGTTCTTCTTCCCGGACAGGGAGGCAATGATTTTCTATGCCGGCGAGAGCTCCCGCACTACCCACGGCTCCCAGGCGTGCATCGACGCCTGCCGCCTCTTCGCATCAATCCTTTTCAACGCCTTCTCCGGGATGGACAAGGAGCGTGTTCTCTTTGATCATGATGTTAACATCGTACAATCACCCGCCATAAGAGAGATGGCAAGCGGTGCATACCGGAACAAAACCGAAGATCGGATCCAGGGTAGCGGCTATGTGGTCAAGAGCCTGGAGGCGGCGCTCTGGTGCTTTTATGCCACCGATTCCTTTCGTGATGCAGTGCTCAAGGCGGCAAATCTCGGCGACGATGCCGACACCACTGCAGCTATCTGCGGACAGGTGGCAGGGGCATACTATGGATTTCAAAAGATACCCGGAATATGGGTAAATAAGGTTGTTAAAAAAGAAGAAATCATTGAATATTCAAGGAATTTGTATCGGGGTTGATAATCATCTATAAACCGTGTGGAACAACACTTCTCACGATAAATCAATGAAAATGGGGTCATGGCAAAACGTTTGTGTCAGGGAGGCTGAAGGGAGTGTGGATGCCCTTTTGAGGTTTTCTCGGGTGAAGACTGCTAACAGGATTCTGCCCCTGTTGGTTTTATCCGAAAAGACGCCCATGAGTCTGGTGCGTCTTCTGGCCTTCACGAATTTTCTCTCAAAGTCATTGGTGATTCTGATGGGTGTCCACCTCGGAAAAGACTATCACATTCGCCCTCCGTTGAAACAAGCCCTGTCCCATCACTCTATCCTTCAACCCTTTGACATCAAAATATATTCGGCGTAGTATACTGGGTCTATTGTGGTCAAAGATGGTGGTTTGAATGACACGAAGATCTTGGTGAAAAATCATCATGCCATCCATCATGCAAAGACGAACAGGGCCAGCCATGAAAGGTGAACAGGCAATATTGAACGAGATGAGACATCATTGAAAGGTAGAGTTGCGGTCCGATCATGAACACAAAAGAGAAGCGAATACATAATCTGTCTCGCCTCGGCCTTAGTTTCGAACGTGGGGGCGCACATTTAGCCCGCACCATGATGTTAAAGGAATTGCAAGCCCTGCTTGCCTATGTTGACACTGAAAACGCGCAGAAGAGTGATTATCTCAATGCAATCATGGTTGATAATTGTCTTGGAAAACGGTCCGGAAGAACGCGGAAAATCACAGCGAGGCACCTCGTTGATCTCTATGCCCTTGACCCATCTGTAACTATCTTCCGAGCCCTGTATTACTATTGGAAACGAGACCCAAAAGCTCAGCCCTTACTTGCGCTGCTCTGTGCCTATGCAAGAGATGGCGTGCTGCGATCGAGCTCACCATTCATTCTACAATCTCATCAAGGGAAAGAGGTGTTCAGGGATGACATGGAAGCGTATCTCGATGCTCAGGAACCAGAGCGCTTCAGCAAAGCAACTTTAAAGTCTACTGCCCAGAACATCAGTTCAACCTGGACACAGTCAGGACATTTATCCGGCAGGGTACATAAGATTCGATCTAGGGCTGAAGCGACACCAGGCTCTGTCTCTTATGCGCTGTTTCTCGGATACATAACCGGCGCAAGGGGGCCGGCCCTGTTCGAGGCAGAATATGCCAAGCTTCTGGATTGTCCAAAAGAGTCTGCAATTGAAATGGCTGTCGAGGCATCCAGGAGAGGATGGATGGTTTTCAAACGTGTCGGCAAGGTCATGGAGGCGCTTTTCCCGAACCTGTTAACTGCCGGGGACCAGGAGTTGATCCATGAGCAAGGTTAAG
>Ga0255340_1000570_pt1 | contig 58756 bp, 46 predicted proteins | sample wastewater_treat_7_FD_192417 | JGI IMG/M metagenome (GOLD analysis project Ga0255340, IMG submission 192417) | Wastewater microbial communities from Lulu Island WWTP, Vancouver, Canada - plant10 | ecosystem: Engineered > WWTP > Wastewater > Unclassified | place: Canada: Vancouver, British...
ATCCTTACAATTACTGACATTTCAATCATTGAGACAGGAGAGTTTGGGAGTGGAGCGAGATTTGAGATATCCATTCCCTCAACCGGGTGGAGAAAGATACCCAGGGATTAGAAATTATATTATCTTCTGATTTCATTTAAGATGAGCCAGAACCTTTTTCCCCGAAACCCGGATCAATGAGAACCGATCGCTTTCTGAGAGGATGCTTTTTGGAATAAACGGATATATCACCTATTTTCCTCCCGATCATCCTCTTCCGGAAGTATTTCACGTATTGATGCCTGGGCACCGGTCAATACTCCATCCTGAAATATTGGTACGGCATGAATGCTAACGTATGCCCGGGTCCCGTCTTTCCTGATGATTTGGATATCTCGCTCATACACTCTCTTTCCTTTTGATTCGCCATTCAAAACCTCTTTCGCATCATGTGATATGACATCGCCGCCCTGCTCAAAGAAATTCTGAATCGCGAATTCATATGATTTTCCCAGCAGTTCGTGAGGTTCATACCCAAGAATTGTCCGTGCTGCTGGAGAGGCATAGGTAACGCACAGACGATGATCGAACACCAGAATCAGATCCGAAGAACGTTCTGCTATCCCCCGAAACCGCTCCTCGCTCTCTTTGAGTGCCTCTTTTGCCAGTACTTCTTCAGTGATGTCATGAGAAATGGACCCAAACCGGTATCCCCGAACCGTTTTCATGGAGAAGATCCTCTGGCGGGTAATAATCGTCGTCCCGTCCGGGCGTTTGCCAGAAATAATCTGTGGTCCGGGGAAGACCGGTACCCCTGTTTTGAGCGAGGATTGTAATGCTTCTTTTATTGCGTTTCTATGCTCTGCATCCTGGTGCTCTGCAGGTGCCATCCGGAGGGTGAGATCCCAGATATACATTCCAAGGGCTACTTCTTTCGGGATCCCGGATATCATTTCAGAACTCCGATTCCATTCGATGACTCGGCCCTCCTCATCAATCATGGAGACAGACTCCTCAGTATTGTCAATTAGGGAGCGGAGCCGGAATTCGCTGTCAACAAGAGCCTGTTTACTGGTAAGAAGCTCCTGGTAGGAGCTCTGCAATGATTCCTCAGATGCTGCTAATTCTTCATATGCTGCATGTATCTCTTCTTCGTCCCTTTTCCGACGGGTAATATCCTTTCCTGATACCTGGTATTCAACAGGAGTGCCCTTCTCATCAAATAAAGCCCTGACGGTCCATAACTGCCAGTGCTTTTCTCCGTCGGTCCCGGTAACCTCCCGTTCCATCTCCCTTACTGGTGTGTCAACAGAAAGTGAACGAAGAAACTCCTCTACTGCAGAATAATTCTTAATCTGCATCAGGTCGCGGATATTTTTCCCTTCAACATCTTTCAGGTCAAGTAAAGGGGCAAAATTATCACGATACGCTTCGTTGATGAAGGTAATCGTCCCATCGGATGTAAACCGGGCGATGAAATCAGTCTGATCATGGATGATCGAGCGATACCGCTGCTCACTTGTAAAGAGTTCCCGTTCGGTATTTTTCAGGGGGGTGATGTCCCGGACCGTTTCTATCGCCCCGGTGATATCGCCTTCCTGGTTGTATAACCTGCTGACCTTTATCGTTAAATAAAATATTTCCCCATTTTTCCGGGCAATTTCTGTCTCGGCAGTAATAGATGAGCCATCCCTAAAAAGTGTGGGATAATGCATCTCTATAGTCTCATCAGGTTCGTCAATAAGGTCAATAAGGAGCGGGCGGTCATAGAAATAAAAAGCAGTGACATAGTCATCATGGGTTTTCCCAAGAATACTGACTGCAGGAACCCCCGTCATCTCTTCAAGAGCCCGGTTCCAGGCAATTACTTCTCCTTTCTGATTAATGGCAAAGGTTGCGTCGGGAAGGAAGTTAATGATATCCGATACCCGCTTTTCAGACTCACGGACTGATTTTTCCGCCTGTTTTCTCCGGACCGCCTGCCTGATTTTATGGGATAGTTCGGCAAATTGCGACTTTGGCTCCCCTCCCTTCTGGAGATAAAAGTCAGCTCCGTTATTGATTGCTTCTATCACGACCTCTTCGCGACCCCGGCCGGTGAAGAGAATAAAGGGGATATCATCATACTGTTCGCGAACTGTTTTTAGAAATTCGATGCCATCCATCACCGGCATCTGGTAATCAGAGACAATGGCATCATAGGTCTCTATGGAAGAAGAAGAGAGGGCAGTCTTTGCAGATGTCAAAGTATCAACCCGAAAAAGACCGGTACGTTCAAGGAAGAGCTTTCCTATGGTGAGGAGGTCTTCCTCATCGTCAACATAAAGCACCGAAACCAGTGGCGATTTATTATTTTCATCAGACATAGATATTCAGTTATCCTCATTCAGGGAGTATTTGTTGAATATTTAGAATGACAGGGAAATATCGTGAGTATGAGAGTATAAGATCTCATCGATAATTAAAGGTGAGGTGTGTTCAGTTTATCAGATCGATATTTCAAAAAAATAATGAATATTCACATAAATATCCAAAAAATTTTTAAGACGAATGAGAAGAGATTCGTTTCGGTAATATTTCCACGTAACAATAATTATTGCATAATCTTAAACTTTTTAAAATAATTAGAGGATTCATTTAATAAAATGTAACTCGATGTAAAGATAAGCCCAAGAATACTCATTTTATAACGACAGTTCCTGCACCTTTCTTCATACGAAAAACCAAGTTTATTTTGGGATTGGATCTTTGAAATACGATTATTCCCATTTTCCCTGAGGAATATTCATTTCAAATCTGACTCCCTGTCCAGGTTCACCACATTCACAAATCGAGATCCCTGTCATGGCAAGAATTTCCTTTATGAGAAATAACCCAAGCCCAGTGTTCTTACCAAAACCTTCTTCAAAGATCCTGTTTTTGTCATCATAGGAAATACCAACACCATCATCCTCATAAACAACTTTCAGATTGTGTAATCCCCTCGCTCCATATAAATTGATTTGGCTGACATTCTTCCCATGACGAAGTGAATTATCTATAAGGTTCTCAAATACTTTTGATATCAGAGGATCGGCAAAAATCCGGGCATCTTCACCTTTGAAAGTATAGAACGAGGTATGGATCTTATGATGCCGTGCAGCCTGAAATCCAAGAGAACTCAAGGTAAACCATCCGGGTTCCATTACTCCTATCGTTTGATACTCAAAGGTGGTTTTTAATTGCTCGAGGATATTCGTGCAGGGATCAATGGCCCTCTTTATCAATTCTGCTTCCTCGTGTGGAATATCACCTGAACTAACCAGATCAAGAATGGTCATGACTGTTCCAAGTTCATTTTTAATGTCATGCTGGGTTATTGATGAGAGGATTTTAACCTTATTCTGAGCCTGACGAAGAGCACTTTTTCGTTCGTACTCCTCTGTAATATCCCTGAAAATGGTCATCACAGACATGGAATCATCAATATACACAGGAATTTCTGCAATTTCCACAGGGATTTCAGTACTATCCATCCGTAAAAATTTTCCTTCGATGAATGGGTGTTTTGTTTCAGCTGCCCTGGAAATGCGATCATTTATCTTTTCTCGGCATTCTGGATGAACAACATCAAGAGGAGACCTTCCCATTAAGCAGGAAAGATCGTCATATCCAAGAATCTGACAGGCCATAGGATTCGCATAACTTATCGCATCATCCCGATGAATGATGACACCATCTGGAAGGTGTTCAATAAAACTTCTAAATCGCTTTTCGTTAATTTCAAGTAAACTTTTTTGATTTTCGATTTCATCCAAACTGGTGCGAATTTCTTCATTCTGAGCTGCAATCTCCTCATATGAAGAGGCGAGATCCTCTACCTTTTCCCTAAGTTGCAGTTCCAACTCCTTTTTTTCCGTAATATCACGGATGGATTCAATAGCTCCGGATATATTTCCATCGCCATTATACAGTGGGGCAACTATTGCCCATAAAAAAGCCCTTTTTCCAGCATAAATCTGGTCATTTTGGACTTCTGCAATCAGGTGATCATGTTCATTTTTAATAAAATCGTATTTTGTTCGAATTTCAGGATGATCTTGTAAGGCAAGATCGATGAGGGTGGGACAACGTTTTGAATAAAACGGCTCTGCATACGCATGATTTCCGTGACCGAGGATGTCGATGGCATTTTTCTGAGTCATCCGTTCAATTGCACGGTTCCAGGCGATGACTGTTCCATTATTATCAATCGCAAAGGTAGGATCTGGAATAAAGTCAATAATATTTTGAAGTGTCCGGGCACTCTCATCCAAAGCACGGGACTTCCTTGCAAGATCCAGTTCATTTTGTTTGATAAGAGTTATATCACGAAGCGTTTCAACGACACCAATGAGTTGATCATTTTCATCATAAAGCGGGCTTGCTTTCACCCATACATTTCGTTTACCCCCTGATCCGAGGCACACTATTGTCTCAGCGGTGATGGTATCCTCTTCATGAATAATATTTTCATACCATTCCTGAATTCTGGAATCAGGATTAAAAATATGATCCGCAAGAGATAATCTGGGAATTCCAAAGATTCTCTGGGAACAGTCTCTCAATTTGATGCTTAACATTTCCTGTTCTGAATATCCGGTCACCTTTTCTATGGCACGATTCCAGGCGATCAGATATCCATCAGTACTAATAACAAATGTCGGGTCAGGAAGATGATTAATAATCATCTTTGACTGATGATGCACTCGTAATAATTCTAGTTCGGCACGTCTTTTTTCAACGGCTTTCTGAATCATATTTACCAGTTCAGCATATTGGGCCTTTGGTTCGCCTCCCTTTTGCAGATAAAAATCAGCTCCATTATTCAGTGCTTCAATAACGACTTCTTCACGGCCTTTCCCCGTAAAAAGAATAAATGGAACAAAATGTTTTGAATCCCTGAGTGTTTTTAAAAAAGATATCCCATCCATCTCAGGCATCTGGTAGTCAGATACAATAATGTCAAAAGTTGAAATGTTCAGGGATGATAATGCCTCTTGCGCTGAAGATACTGTTGTTACACATAAATTCCAGTATTTTTGAAGATATATCTGCCCGATCTCCAATAATTCAGGTTCATCATCAACATATAGAACGGAATACATAAAATCACATAAAATTCAAGCACGAATACTCAACACTCAGGAGGTTACCTAGAAATAACGGAGCCAGGTTATTGATACTCACCAAAACCTTCTCTCTGAAAAAATTTAAAGAGAAAAACTCTCAACTTCTTTCTTTAACCGCTTAGCCATGTCAGAGATCTCTCCTGAAGCACTTGCTATCTCCTCTGTTGATGCACTGGACTCTTCAGCAACTGCTGCAAGACCAGTCATTTTTTGTTCTTCACCAGTCACCATCTGTTGAATTACCCCGACATTTTGTGTAACCCGGTTGGTTGCCTCTGCCTGGTTTTCCGTGGCACGTGTAATCTCCGATACATTACTTTCAGCAATTTCAATGTCTTTTGCAATCTGATTGAGTGATGCGAGAGCATTTCCAACAGATGAAGAACCGGCAATAATACTATCAAATGCATTTTTCATAGATTCTGCAGTCATTTCACTCTCTTTCGTCAGTGTGGAGATAAGTTCTCCGATTTTTCCCGTCGCAAGTTTGGATTCTCCGGCCAGGTTCTTTACTTCTCCAGCAACAACTGCAAAACCTCTTCCATGTTCTCCGGCTCTGGCGGCTTCGATTGCTGCATTAAGTGCCAATAAATTCGTTTGATTCGCAATATCCCCAATCATCTGAACAATTTTGCCTACTTCGTTCATCCGGTTATTCAGGGTTATTATCTGATCAGTCGCTTCACGGGAGATTTTTTCTACGATCTTCATTTTTTCAGTTGCTTCATTCCCCTGATGAACGGCTTGATTCCCATTCGAAGCTATTTGAGCAACTAATTTCCTAACATCCTGAGCGCTTGCAGAAATCTCTTCAATCGATGCAGAAAGGTCAGTAATCTCATTCGAAACACGATCCAACTCCTGCAATTGATTTGATATCTCCTGTGATGCCTGCTGGCTTATCAAAGCTACCTGTTGAGAACCCTCCGTGAGGTCCACTGTTGCCCTGCTGATATCTTCAATCGACTGAGCAAGAGATTTACTTTGAGTGAGAATGGTGACGAGGACATCATGTATCGCCTGGATAGATGAATTCAGATCTGTCTTCACCCCGATAAGTGGATCTTCATCATATATCGGAGTTGAAACCGAGAGATTCTTATTTGCCAGAGCGGATAAGGTATCGGCTATCTCACCAATACTCTTCTGCAATTTCTGCTCAAGTTCCCGGATAGTGGTAATATCAAAATATACTCCAAGAACCTCATCAATTTTTCCATTCTCATCTGGAAGAGGGAGGTAATGGGCCGTCAGGTATAACTTCTTTTTTGGTGTTTCAACCAGAAGTTCTCCAGTCACAGCGATTCCTTTTGTGAACGCAAGTCTGAAATCCTCACCTTTTCGTTCAAGAATCTTAAAATCAGTAAGTTTCATGGAAAGGATTTGTTCTTGAGAATATCCACTTAACTCTACCCAGGTTTTGTTTGCACGGATAATCTTAAGGTCCTTGTCAAGAATAAATATCAGCCCTGGATTATTTTCAATAATCATCTGATTTTTATTTTCAAGGGCCTTAATGGACGAAATATCGAAATATGCTGCAAGAATCTCATTAATTGTGCCATCTTCTGAGGGGAGGGGAACATAATGGAATTGCAAGTGAAGTTTTCCTTTCGGGACGATAACCCCCAGTTCACCGGTCACTTCAGCACCTTTCGTAAATGCATCCATGATATTCCCTCCTGAACGTTCATACACCTTAAAGTCGGTTAGTTTCATTGAAAGTAGTTGATCCATGGAATATCCACTGACAGTTACCCAGGAAGGGTTCGCTTCAGTTATATTAAGACTTTTATCTAGTATGAAGAAAAGAGTGGGATTTTTTTCAATAAGAATACGGTTTTTTTGTGCCAGGGAATGTAAATCGGCCACATCAAAATATGCAGCAAGGATTTCATCTATCTGCCCATCCTCTGATACAAAAGGCACATAATGATATTGTAAGTGTACCCTTCCATTGGGAACTTCAACACCGAGTTCACCGGTTACTTCAGCACCTTTTGTAAATGCATCCATAATATTCCCTCCCGAACGCTCATATACCTTAAAATCAGTGAGTTTCATGGAAAGGAGCTGGTCCCGGGTGTACCCGCTGAAAGTCTCCCAGGAAGGGTTCGCTTCAGTTATATTAAGGCTTTTATCCAGTATGAAGAAAAGAGTGGGATTTTTTTCGATCATCAACTGATTCTTTCGTTGCAGACTCCGATTTTCGGTTACATCAAAGTATACAGCGAGAAGGCTTTCAATTTCATTCCTGTCCCTTGAATGAAAAACCGGAGTATAATGATATACCAGGGCAAGCCTTCCATTTGGAGTATCCAGAACCATCTCTCCTGAAATCGCCCGTTTCTCTCTGATTGCACGGTCGATAGTGTCACCTGAACGGGAGAAGACCGAGAGATCTTTTAAATTCATTGAAAGGAGTTGTACACGTGAATATCCACTTTTTTGTATCCATGCACTATTTACATCAATGATGTCAAAGGAAGGATCCAGGATAAGCATCAGGGCCGGATTATCCTTAAAAATCGCATCGTTATCTCGTATTGACAGAGCACTTTTATCATGATCCCCGATCCCTGAAGGAGTGACCTGAAGACCAATCAGAACCAAATCCTTATCATTCAATGAAAATGTTGAGAATGATGAGAAGGTAAGGAAAATTTCCCCAGGATTTTTATCAGGCCCAGTCACTGAAAATCTCCCTGATTCTTCACTTATGCTCATCGGTTTGTTCACGGCCTCTCTATACATAGCATGAAAACGATCCCTCTCCTGGGGGAGGATTTGAAATGTCGTGCAAAAATCCATGTCAATATACCGATCAGGTGTCTCCCCACCTAGGAGGCGTACTGCCAACAAGGATATCTCCTTTATCTGGCCCTCTTTCACCAGAACGAGGGGTGAAGGCGTATATCTTATCATCGAATAGTCATGCAGGTTGGAATGATTGTTCATTTTATTCATGTTCTTCCCATAATTATTTAAAGATTCCGATAAAAGCCGGCTTTGATTGGTAATATGTCATTGAACCCTGAATTTCAATTAAAATAATCGTTTTACGCTTTGTTTTAGCATGGACATGATAAACGACTGATGATGTTTTATGAGTCAGACGATCCTCCATTGATTTTTTGATTGTCGGAATATCTGCTTCAAGAAAGAACGATAGGAAAGGAAGGGAACAGAGTTCTTCAAGAGTGTATCCAAGGAGTGACACAATATAGGGGTTTGCATAAAGGAATTTCTCATCCTGAATGATGTAAACTCCGAGTGACAAAGATTCAGCCAGCTTTCTGAATTTTTCTTCTGATTCCCGAAGTGCATGTTCAGTATCTGAAAGCCTGGAAATATCAATAATTGATACAACGCTCTGTTTTGTATCAGGGATCATACCAACCGTGATAAATGAACGAATTCTCTGGTTATCCCTGGTGATAAAGGTAAATTCATATTGTGAGGGAATATTCGATGCCCCTTTCCGGCGGTCCTGGTGATATTCATACATCCGTTTCAAATCTTCAGGAGAAACAAAACTGGTCCATGACATCGAATGTTCGAGATTTGAACGAGAGTACCCGGATATTCGTTCCATTTCATGATTTGCAGAAATAATGGACGTATCTTCATCCAGCACCATCATGGCCGTTCCGGTTGATTCAAATACCGTCCGATAGAGTTCCTCTGATTGCACAAGATTAATTTCTACCCGTTTTCTATCAGTAATATCACGACCAACGGACTGATATTCAACACAGGTTCCATGTTCATCAAAAACTGCATGGTCTGACCATTGGTGCCACCGGATTCCCCCATCGGGAAATATCACCCGGTGTTCAATAGTTCCGTCAGGGTTTTCAGGGGTAAGGTTTGAAAAATATTGGCATAATTCTTTGAGATCTTCTTTCGGCATTATTGGTTTAAATTTTTTACCAATTACTTCATCAGGTGAGATCCCAAAATACGTACAGTACGCATTATTAACGAAGATATGTGTTCCATCAGGGTGGTATCGACATATGAATTCGGTCTGTTGTTCAACGACATTCCGATACCGCTCCTCGCTTTCAACAAGTTGTTGATCTCCTTTTCTTCGTATGATAGCGTTGATTATTACTTGACCAAATATCCGTAAAGTATTTATTTCTTCATCAATCCAGGATGTTTCCTGTAGCAACGTATCAAGACCCAGAATCCCAGTTGTAACTTCTCCGATCTGGATAGGAACAAGGAGTATGGATTTTATATTTAATTCTCCGATTCTACCTAAAAATTTAGGATCTTCTGTTTTTTTTCTTGTGACGGAATCACAAAGAACATACTGATTTAGATTTAATTCAAAAAATATGTTATAATAATCAGATAAATTTTCGTGCTGGATTTCTTCATATGCAGATTTATATCCGGGTTTACACCAATCATGAGTGATTGAAAAGGTTTTTTTTGTCTCATCGTCCCACATCATGAGATAACATCGATCAGATCTACATAAGGTCCCAATTTCTTCTAAAGCATCTTCAATTTTTTTATCAATAAAAAGAAAAGGGGTATTCATCAGACCAGTTGAGATTTCAGTAATTCTTTTTATTAAAGATATCTGTTTCTCAAGCGCTCTCTCTGTTTTCTGCTTATCTACCGCCTTTTTGAGTTTATGAATGAGTTCGATGAACTGAGCCTTTGGATCCCCACCTTTCTGAAGATAAAAATCAGCACCACTATTTAATGCATCGATTACAACTTCTTCCCGTCCCTTTCCAGTAAATATGATAAAAGGGGTATTACAACCACGTTGTCGGATGTTTTTGAGTAATGTAATGCCATCAATTTCTGGCATCTCGTAATCAGAAATTATGGCATCATAATTCCTTGTAGTAAGATGATCAAACGCTTTTTTTGGATCTGAACAGATATCTGCGGATATTTCTCCACTTTTTTCAAGAAAAATCTTCCCAATATTGAGGAGATCCTGTTGATCATCAATATATAATACAGATATCATGGAAATGGTGCTGTTTTTCTGTTCAAGTAATTTGCAACATGAGAAAGTGGCTTATTTGACTACTCACATATGTGTATTTGATAAGCAATAACTTAAAGGATATTGAAGCCGTGCAACATTGCCCAGCAATGCCCGTAATATTTTTATGAAAAATATTGAATCCGATATAATTAATTATCTACAGAGAATAGCTAAAAACCTCACCTTTTTATCTGAGGCGATCGAATAATAATAGTGGATAACTTTAGCACGTACATTTTTCGAGAAGAATATGAAAAATACAAAAAATTGGGCGACACACTTTCAAACATTAGTGATTCTATCGACTGGGAGCGTTTTAGAGATCTAATCTCACCCCTCTACAAAGATAACAAAATTGATGGTGGACGCCCCCATTTAGATGAAATAGTGATGATTAAAACCTTGGTATTGCAACATCTCTATGGATTATCAGATTATGAAATCGAACGAAATATTTATGATCGAATGAGTTTTCGTCATTTTTTAGGTTTTCCAGACACAATTCCCGATCGTTCGACAATTTGGCTATTCAGAGAGCGATTAATAAACAGTAACTGCCTTGATTTAATTTGGGAAGAATTACAGCATCAAATAGACAATTTGGGATTTGGAATTCATCGTGGAGTTATTCAGGACGCGACTTTTATCACCACAGATCCCGGTCATGCTAAAAAAGATAAACCGAGAGGTGATGAAGCTCTGACTCGACGATCAAAGGAGGGAACATGGAGTAAAAAAGGGAATAACTCCTATTTCGGTTATAAAATGCATACATTAGTAGACAAAGAATTTATGATTATTCGAGAAGTTGGAACCTCGACGGCATCACTTCACGATAGTCAAATCGATCTTACTGAACCCGGACAAACAGTTTACCGCGATAAAGGATATTTTGGCGTTAAACCCAATGCATCAATGGATAAAACTATGCACCGAGCAACCCGAGATCATCCCTTGAGTTGCAAAGAAAAACGCCGAAATAAAGCAATATCACGGATCCGCTCTCTTGGTGAGTTGCCATACGCTGTGATGAAACGAATTTTCAAGGGAGGGCATGTTTTGGTAACAACTATTGAACGTGTACACGTGAAAAACATCTTTTCCTGCTTTTCTTACAATTTATATCGGCTGAATAGTGTTCAAAAAGCTATGTAATAATAGCGATAGCTATCGTTCTAAGCGAAAAGGATAGTAGAAAATTTGCTTCTTTTGTGATTTTTTTGCATATTTTCAGTTTTATCACCTCTCATATGATCATATGTTGTCGTTGTAAGATCAAAAATAGGGGTTATTAGCTATTCTCTACAGAATAAGGACGATGAGGTAACGATACGTGAACTGACAGAGCAGTTTCACAGTAACCGAAATACCATAGCGAAATATCTCCAGGCTCTCATCCGGAGAGGCGATATTGAAGTTACGCAATTTGGGATGATGAAAATATATCGGATGAGTTCACGAATTCCAGCAAAGGGAATGTTTCATCTGGTTATGGATCCCGCCTGTATCATAGATACGGAGAGAAATATTGTTTCTTACAATACATATTTCACAGAATTATTTTCTTTAAAAGCAAGTAACCGAAAATTGTATTCACCTTGTACACTGCCAGAAGAGTTCTACCAGAACGATCTTGTTGATGCCATTATCCAAGGAATCCATGGGGAAATATCTGAGAAGGCTTGGGAGATGAAAATTTCCGGAAGGCTCTATGCTCTTCATGTAAAAATACTGCCACTTATTCTTGAAGACAATACCTTTGGATGCGGGGTAATTTTCAGGGATGAATCTCGTGTTCAGAAATTATCCAGTTTTTTGGAAGAGTCAGAGGGAAGATATCGTGCTATTGTTGATGACCAAATGGATCTTGTGTGCCGGAGAGCACCAGATCTTACCCTTACCTATGTGAATAAGGCATACTGCGAGGCTGCACGGCGAACTTCAGATGATCTTCTGGAGAAGAAACTATTCCCCTTTGTTCTCACCAATCTCTCAAATGAAACAGAATCAATTTACCGACAGATTACCATAAATAATCCAATTATTGAATTTAATACAAAAGATATTTCCAGCAACGGACAAAGCCGCTGGTTGCAGTGGAACTTAAGGGGTTTTTTTTCTCCACATGGAGAGATTTTGGAGTATCATGCAATAGGAAGGGATATCACCCCGTTAAAACGGTGTGAAGAACAGATCCGAATATATCAACAATCAATTGAGTATCTTGTCCAGGAACGGACGCGTGAACTGCAGGAATCAAACCAGAGATTAATAGAAGAACTGATGATTTGGGAGAAAAAAGAAGGAAGACTTTTAGAACGTGAAATGTGGTTTAAATCTATATTCAATAATATTACCGAACCATGTCTTCTTTTTGAACAGAGTGAACATGGAGAACCAAGCAGGATAATTGAGGCGAATAAAAGTGCCTGTCATATTTTACAATATAGTCATGATGAATTACTCTCAATGGTATCGACTGATATTACCACAGAAGAACACTGGTATGAATATCTCCAGTGTTATGCAAAACAGTTCGCTGAAGACCAGGTCATCAGGTATCACGGAGTGGGGAAGAGAAAAGATGGGAAAAAATTACAGGTAGAAGTTTCAGCACAACGATTCAGATTGAGAAAAAAACCATTGGTCCTGATGATCTGCAGATCTCCGGAGGAACCGGTGTGACTATTAATTTTACATTTCGCACCCCCAAAAAATTTATGAATAATTTTCAATTCATATTATATAAAAGATTAAATATATATCTCAGAACATAATATAAATAAGGGTATGTCTACACACCGACATATTGATCCTTCGTCTCGAAACGTCAACATCAAACTCGATCTGCTCAACCCGACTATAATCTGCCGTCCGATTGAGTATTTTGAAACACCACTTCAGCTACCTGTTGTCGCCTCTTATCTGAACAAACTGCAGTTCATTGAGCAGATAAACGACCGTGTTACCTGGGATTCTACGCAATGGAAGTACAGTCCAGGGATCCTTGCACAATTATTGGTTCTCCTCCCTTTTGTATCAGCAAATAAAAAGGTCAGTTTATCCCGAATTCATGAAGCATATGCCGGAATCGATCTTGAACTCCTTATAGGCAAGTCGATTGATCCCGCAACCCTCAATGATGATATGTTTGGTAGAGTCCTTGACAGGATATTTGAGGCCGGTTGTTCATCCTTATTTTCTTCCATAGCGCTATCGGTTAGATTAACGTTTAATCTCTCTGAAAACTTCATTCTCCATTCAGATACAACATCACATGTTCTTTATGGTGATTATGAATGTGATGTTGGAGAAAAACCGCAAATAAAGATTATTCCCGGCTATAGCAAGCAAAAACGCGATGATCTTAACCAAATCATGACCGGTGCTGTTACTGATGGTGATGGGTTGATTCTATATTCAAAAGTACTTGATGGGAACACTGCTGATTGCAGTTATAATAACCTGGTTGTTGACGAATTACGTGAAATATTTGGGGAAGGATTTAAAAAATACTCATACATTGCAGATTCTAAACTTCTTAACAAACCCAACGTTGAGAAATTGTTTAAAGGGCCACACCCCATCCGGTTCATCTCAAGAATCCCAGAGAATTTTCATAAAAAATTGGCCGAAAAAGCTCGAACCCAAGCATATACTGAAAATAAATGGGCTTATCAAGGTCCTTGCTGTTCCCATCCTGGTAAAACATCAACTGAGTACTGGTCCTGTGCAATTTCTGAAAGTATCTATGACCATCCATGCACCGTTCATGTGTATCGGAGTTCAGAGAGGGAGCGATTTATCGAGAAAAAGGTAGATAAAGCCAAAGATGAATTAAAACCCGTCCTTCAGGAACTTGAGAAGAGAGAGTTTGCATGTGAACCTGATGCTCTTGCAGAGAAAGAACGATTTTTAAAAGATTATTCGAAATCCCTCATTTATCCCGAACTTGTACTTGTTTGTAAAGAAGAAATAAAAAAACCTGTAGGAAGACCCGCAAAGAACCCAAAACCCCCTAAAATTATACGGAATTGGAAGATTCAAACGGTTGACATAAAGAGAAATGAGGAAATTATTGAGAAGAGAAAGAGAAAAGCGGCCACATTCTCTCTGTTAACGAATATCCCCCAAGAGGAAATGGGAAGTGCTGATGTTCTGATAACTTATAAAGGCCAAGGGAAAGTCGAACAGAATTTTAAGATTCTAAAAGAACCTCTCATGGCTGCAACTATCTTTCTGGAGAAGGATACGAGGATTGCTGCTCTTATGACCATGCTGTACTTTAGTGCTCTACTTCACGGGATATTGCGACTTCTGACACACATCGAACTTGAAAAACTACCTGAACCACCAAGAATAAACTCGAATAATCGGCCATTAATCAGACCAACTTCAGATACAATGATTTGGTTATTGTCACTCTTCAAGATACGATCAAGTAATGAGGGACATCAGATATATACCCTTGTAAGTAATAGAAGAGATCAAGTGTCTTTGTTGTTGAAATTAACTCGATTTGACTTAGATTTTATTGGACCCTGTTAAGTAGAAAAAATTGATCACAAGGTATTCATGAGAATAAGTTTAGCGTATGCAATTGTCGGGTGTTCAGGAGTAACTTGGTTCATGGAGTAAGAACTGGAAATTAGAACTCCGTTTTATCAGGGGGTGCGAAATGTAAAATTAATGATCCATATGACCGGGTTTTTATGGCTTGAAACCAAAAAATATATACATGAATAGCTAAAGAAGACTCGATTATCGGCGATTTATCCGATATTTTCACCCTCATTTATTCACGAGGAGGAAACGTGAAGTAGAATGTCGTTCCTTCTCCAGGTGTTGACTCTACCCAGATCTTCCCGCCATGTCGCCGGATAATACGATGAACGGTTGCAAGACCCACTCCTGACCCTTCGAACTGGTCAGTTCTCACCAGTCTCATAAATGGTTTGAATATCTGACCAGATAACCTCATTTCAAAGCCTATGCCATTGTCTTTGACATAATAGACAGTTCCTGCATGATCCTTGACTGTCCCAATCTCTACCCGGGGGTCGCTTCTTTTTCTGGAGAACTTTACGGCATTACTGATCAGGTTCATGAAAACCTGCTGTATCATTGTTTTATCCCCATAACACGGAGGCAGGTCGTAGATTATGACACTGACCTTGTGATCAGGATTCTGCTCAAGCACAGATGATACTACATCTGAAATAAGTGGATTCAGAGAAATTTCTTCATATTTCAACTCCTGCCAGTTTAAATGAGAGAGTAAGAGGAGACTTTCGATCAGATCATTCATATGAAGCACCGTCTGGCGGATTTTTTCAAGATATTCGCGTTCTTTTGGTTCCAGGCGAGAACCGGCTTTCATCGAAAGGATCGTGGAAAATCCATCAATTGCCCGTAATGGGGCCTTGAGATCATGAGAGACTGAGTACGTAAACGCCTTCAATTCACTGGTAGCCTCTTCCAATTCGAACGTCCGTTGAGCGACCCGTTTCTCCAGGTCAACATTCAGGAGGCGAACTTCTGCTTCTACCTGTTTCAGCCGTGTTACATCAACAACACTTCCTCTGGCTCCAATTACGACACCGTTTTCTGATCGTGATGCTACATAGGCTAAAATAGGAAATGTGTCTCCATCTTTTCGCAGACAGGTGAACTCCGATCCCACGGTTTTTTGTCCATGAAGAATGACATTGAACATCTCTTTTGCCCTGTCGAGGTCTTGCGGGCAGATTGATGAAAATATATTGATTCCCTGGAAGGATTTGTTAAAATTTGCACCAAAGAGTTCAAAGGCAGCGGGATTCGCAAATGTAATGTTTCCATCGAGATCTGATTCAAACACCCCTACCGGGAGGAGCTGGACAAGATCCATGAACCGTTGCTCACTTGCTTCCCGTTTCCGTATCTGTTCTTTCAGCCGTTCTACCATGACTCCTGTCTTCTCTGCTAAATTTGACAGTTCGTATCCATGTACTGGTCTGATGGTATGATTGAGGTCGCCTGCAGCAATGGCATCAACATCTGCAGTAAACTGCTCGATGGGTTTTGATATCCTCCGTGACACCATAAATGCGATGAGTCCTCCCATGAGTAAAACGAGTATGGCGGTAAATCCATGGATAAATCCCATTTGTGTCAGTTCTTCGGAAAGTATGGAATCATTGTAGGTAAGTTTTGCAAAAATGCTCATATCTGCAGGGTAATCAGGGTTTCGAAGATCAACGGGAATCCATATGATAGTCTTGTGCAATTCCGGGCCCTTAACGACCCGGGTAGTCCGATTCTCCTTGAGGAGAGCGTCAAGCATGGATGATTCTTCCGGTGTTGGAATGTAACTGGTATTGTACACTAATCTCTTTTGTGACTGGAAAAGAAGCACATCCTCAAGGTACGGATTGAAAGCCTTGATGTCATCCACAACGTTGCTATACTGGACAACCATCCGCTCACCAGCGAATTTATCAGAAACAAGTCCGAGTTCAATGATATAGTGGTGATCAGGGGTCGGCATGTAACTATATTTTGTCAAAATCCCTTCAACATGATTCTGGCAGACCAGATCCGGGTAAAAACCTGATGTGTTCCGAATATTCTGCAACCATTGATGAAACTCGGGGGAAACAATGGAGAAATCTAAACTGAGTTCGCTTGATTTTGTTGTGTGCTGAATAATACTTAAGTTATTGATGATGTAGATGTCCATCCCCCCGATTCGAGTCTTCAGGGATTCAAGGTCCATACGGGATGGATCACCACCGGTTTGATTGTACTCTTCCATTACTATGACAAATGCATCCTGCATATCTTCATTGAAGGTATTATCGTAGATTGTCAGACCGGCATCAATCATCCGGAAAGAGTTATTGAGATGGGATTCGGTAATAACATGAAGACGGTGTGCATTTGCCTCAAGATTACTCTTCGATGATTCGTAATTCGCCCAGATACCGGCAAGGAGGGCAGTAACAATGATTATGAAAAGTATTCCCATGATAAGATAGGAAAAATGTAACTTTTCACTCAATCCTGGCAAACATACCCACCCCCTTAATGTCAATGGGTATGTATTCGATAATAAAATATACGGCCATTAAACCTGGATTTAGAGGGGTTTAGATATTGCTTCGTATCGGATAAAAACAGGAGAACCTCCAAAATGTTATGGCGCAGATTCTGGGTTTTATGAAACTCTGAGATAACTCAATCGTGATCCGGGATATCTGATGAATCGGTATATTCCGACTTAACCTGTGCTCGGTTGTCCTGTTGATCACATGAATCATCAGGATGAGCCATGGAAAAACCCTCCCATCGAGTATGGAAGAGAACAAAAAAACGATTAATGAAAGATAAAAATGGGACTTGACCCGGAGAACCAAATAATTTTTGAACTTCAAATGAAAACCGGTAAACATGGCCGAACATGGGGAGTGGAATCAGAAAGGGGCAACCCTCAGTGACAAAACAGCAATGAAAGACTACGGAGTTGACCGGGAATTTATATTAAAGGGAATCCGTGCAGGAAAACTGGAATTCCAGGAGCGTTCAATAAATGGGAATCCATATGTTGTCATATTGAGAAGACAACTGGAACAGCATATCGCTGAGGAACTGGGAAGTGACCACCTGTCGTTGATATTAAATCAGAAAAAGATACGGACGCTGAAGAAAGAGATCAAAGAAACAAGACTAAAATTACAGAGTCTTGAACTGGAACTGGCAGCATTAGAGAAAAAGGAGTGAAATCAGGCTGGTTCAGGTGGCTAATCATCGCTCGGAGAGGCCATGACCCGGGTCTGAAAATATCTTATTGTATCGGATCATATACCCCGAACGGATTATCTGCAGGTAGTTCGCAAGGATACAGGCAACTCTTGAGAGACTTTTCATCCCAATAATTTCATATCAAGAGCCGTTCTTACATCTGAAGAACGGATACGAGTCATATTTGGCTTCACTCCAAAAAATGCAGCAATCATCTCAGCACAGGATGTTGTCTTTCCTTTTGTGATAAGCCCGTTCTCCTGATACTGGGTGAAGATAATTGCGGATGACCACAAAAGACAATCCCCTTTATGAAGCGGACTTTTCTGATTCGCAGCCAGATTATCGAGCATGAGAATACACCCCTCGAGGAACGGTGGTGAATTATCAGCCCTGCAAAAATCCTCGATTCCGGCCCTTATTTTATCATATCGGTCTATTGAGAGAGGTTCTTGTTGAGGGGGTGTTTTCGGCTCAATACCATAACTCCTCCTCAGTTCTTTGATATAGAGATCAATCAGAGTAGACGCAAACCCCGATGGGACAGTGCTTTTCATATCTTCAGAATCCTTTCTATCGTATTTTACACCAGGGGGAAGAGAACCCGATCTACCGGGGACTAATGGTACTTCGTCATCTTCATCTTCATCCGAATCCTGAAGATCACATTCTTCATCTTCCTCAAAATATTTCTTGAAATACTGCTCGAGTAGTTCATACAGTTCTGGAGAAATGATCTCATCGCTCGTCCATCCTTCAGGGTACCACCTGACGAGGCGATCAGGTTCTTCAGCAAAGTATTCTATTCCGAACAAGGGAGAGTCAGGGATGACCTGAATCTGCTCATAACTACATTCATGATGAGGGAGGCAATGTTTACAGATGAGAGGAGTCCCCCCTTCATGATAACACTCATCACAAAAAAAATCGGCTTTCGATCCGCAGATGTCACAATCATAAGGTATCCGTGAATTTCTGGCAACAACACAGATAGAATCATGAGCCGGGGTATATGCTGGCTGTCTCACCAAAACAACCAGATGGAGTACCGTTGGTGAGAAGAAATTACAGGTATACGTACAGGTCATCCCAGGTCTGAAGATCTTCCCCACCACCGCCTTCATCCCCGAACTGTCAGGATATGAGGTATACTCTTCTCCTTCAATAATAAACGAACTTATGTGGTCATCTCCCATCCATATATCCTTCAGGAGAAGGTCGATATCTTCAAGGGTTGCATCTGGGAGAGAGGAAAGATACATCCAGTATTCAGGGTGGCCTTGAGCGGTAACCTCTATCAGATAAGCAGAAGGTTTTGGAGATTTCTTTTTCTTGTGTGATATCAGATGTATCTCAGCAGATTTTCTGGAGATATCTTTTCTGCATACGAGACATTGTCCGGGTGATGAAGGTAAGAGAGTCATTCAGTCAGGATACTGATTGAATCTCACAGTTAAAAAACCATGCACACCTACGAGACTGTCAATCTGTTCCAACGAATAGTAACAATCAATGACCAATATTTACCTCTACCAGTTTTTTTAAAAACGGGAATTTCGTATTTATTTTAGTTAATCCTAGTAACCCATCAAAAGTAGAGAGATGATCTCGTGTAATTCGAATCAACATTGAATTCTTCACACCACCTGAAACATACAATACAGAAAAAAGGTGAAATATCCCCATTATCCATAAAGTATTAATACTGACATAATCCTACGGAAAGGATCATAATGAACAGAGTGATTCAGAAATGCACATTATTTTTCACTTGAAACCGACAACCCTTCATAATAGGTTTAACTCCTAAAAGATTATTGAAAGAGATTTTTTAACTTGAGAAGGAAGTTGATTGAATTATTCCATATAATAAAATAGATATGTATACCTGAAAGAAAGAGAAAGGGTTTAAATTAATAGTGAAGGTGACATTCTCATCATTCCAATATGAATATTCGAAAAATATTCTTTAGAGCATGATTATTCTGTGGATATTTGGGCGTCTCCATTCTTTTAACTTTGGTATTTACGGTATATCGTTTTCCTATGACCTGCTTCAATTACCAGAAGCATCAGTTTATTATCAAAAATCTCAAGGATGGCCCGATATTCTCCAGTCCTCAATGAATACAAGCCCTTTGCCCTCCCTTTGAGGGGTCCAAGTTTCTCCCGAGGATTTTCAAGTAGTTCAAGTTCTGCAAAAGCAACCTCAAGAGATCTCCGGGCAAATTTCGGAAGCTGTGCTAAGTCACGTTCTGCTCCTTTCGAGATGAGTAACGTGAACTTACTCAAATGAATCTCCTAGATCTGCCATAACTTCTTTCAGTGTCTTGCATCTTCCAGTCCTGAAATCTTCTCTCGCTTCTGCAATCCTTTGAAGAGTCTCCTCGCTGAGCGGTTCATCATCAATGTCACAGGCAATTTCAAGAAGTTCAGCAATAACCCGGTCATCAGTCATATCAGAAGAACCTCGGAATGCAATCAACTTTTCATATGTTGAATCGCTTAGGGATACCGTGACTGTCATACAAGTGTATTGTTTTTATGGAAAATATGCATTCCCCTGAGAGGTGAGCATGATACTCATAAATCTCAAATTCGAACAGGAATGAAAAGAGGCAGATAAATAGGTACAATCATGAATAAAAACCAGGTTCATATGACATATACAGATATGTATGCATAAATAACGGGAGTTTATATATTATTAACCCCCTCCTAATTTTATCCGGAAGAGGCTCTCTGTAACTTGTCCTTTTTGTTAAATTCGAAATGAATAAGCAGCCCCATTAAAAGTGCACATAATGCAATACTCTTTTTTAAAGAGCGGGAAGTATAGCGATGAATATTATCTAAATTCAGTGCTTCTTTTCCAAATTTAAAAACATCTTCAATAATTGATCTCTGTGCGGCAAGTTCATCCGAATTTTCGAGGGCATCCTTTAGTTCTTTTTTCATATGGGAGAGTTCAATGACTTTTTGGTAACTTTTTTTGTTTTCAAACCATGTTAGGGGGCTAATTAAATAGTTCTCTAATTTTGAGAATGTGAATCCTTTTTTCGGAAGAATTAAAGGAATTACACTGTATTCTATCAATGATAATACATAATTTTTGTAAGAATAGTACCCACGATCGAGTAACACTCTATCTCCTTTGTGTAAAATTCTTCTCCGTTTCAATAATACCATGAGTCATTGAAATAAATTGCTCTGCAGAAAATTGACTCATGAAACGATAAACACCATTAGGAGTAGGAATATTATCTATTCGTAAAAATTGCTGCAATTCTATTCTTTTTTCAATTTCATTTATTGCATAGGAAATTTCTACTGAAAAAACATTGACAGCAATACGATAGATAAATTCGTGTAAGCCTGATTTGCTGGTTTTATCCCAAATTTTGCAATTTCTTGGCGGCATCTACGTGTCTCTAAAACACCTAGAATTTTCTTCAGCAAAATCCATTTATGATCAGAATTGTCTACTATTATGGGAGTTTTCAAAATTATCAAATAGAATTCTCCCTCTTTTATCATTGATCTTTCGGTTTTTTTCTTAATTCTTAAAAGTATTGAATCCGCATTGCACTTTTACAATCCAAGTTTATCAGCCGCGCGAATAGTGTAAATAATTCTAAAATCTTCTTTGTACACCGCGGATTATCGGAGGGGGTTAATACCATAACTCTTCCTCATTTCTTTGATGCAGAGATCAATCAGAGTAGACACAAACCCTGATGGGACAGTGCTTTTCATATCTTCAGAATCCTTTCTATCGTATTTTACACCAGGGGGAAGAGAACCAGATCTCCCTGATACTGATGCTCCTTCGGCATCCTTTTTCTGATGTGATATAGATGTATTTCTACAGATTTTCTAGAGATATCTTTTCTGCATACAAGGCATTGCCCAGGTGATGAAGGAAAAAGAGTCATTTGTACCCTCGCTCATTATCGCCATCTCCCCTCCGGTACCGTTATCTCAAACCTGGCCCCTTTCCCAGGCACTCCGGTCTCAGAGATGGAAATGCCGGTAATAGCAAGGATCTCTCTGGCAAGAAAAAGCCCAAGACCGGTGTTCTTCCCATATCCCCGCTCAAATATCCTCTCCTTCTCATCATCGGCAATTCCGGCCCCGTCATCCTCAACCAGAATAACCAGACGATCACCATCCTTTCTCGTAGAGATCGAGATAGTCGTCACCGTCCCCCCGTGCCGATACGCATTCTCAAAGAGATTTTCAAGCACCTTCACCATCATGGCATCGGCATAGATCTCAACCGTTGTTGGTACATAGACCAGCGAAATATCCTGCGGTATGGAGACATTCCCAACCATCTCATTAAGACGCTGCCAGAGAGGATCATGGGTTCCGATATCCTGATAGATCCTGGTAAACTCTATCTGGCGGGCGATATCTGACGTCACCGACGAACATTTCTTCAGGTATATCATGAGTTCATCAGATATCGCCGGCAGATCGGCTGCCAGATCCAGGTATCCCATGAGCACACTCACGCGGTTTAGAATATCATGCCTGGTGATACTAGAGAGCAGCGCGAGCTTCTTATTGGCCTCACGTAACGACTCACTCAGCGTCGCGAACTGTTTGAGAGTCTCTTCACGTTCCTCATTCCGTTTGAGTAACTCTAACTCTATCTGTTTTCTCCTTGTAACATCGAGTATGATGCCACTAAATGTCAGGGAATCTCCCTCTCTGACCGGGATTGAACTTCCCTGGAACCAGATCACCTCTCCTGACGGCTTGATAAACCGTCCTTCAAACTCCCAGGGCTTCTCTTCCCTGACAGCGTCCTCAATTGACCGGAGGAATGCCTCACGATCCCGCTCATCCACGCAGGCCGTAAACCGGTCAAAAAACGTATCAAAATCGATGTGTACCCCCAGGATGTCCTCCGCTCTTTTGCTCACATAGCCAAGTCCCATCTTCCCATTTGGCTGTGCATAAAACTGATACACCACACCGGGAATCGTGCGGGTCAGGGGAACCAGATGCTTCTCCAATGCTTCTTCAAACCGCTTCCGGTCGGTAATATCCCTGATACACTCTATCGCACCGGTGATGTTTCCATCATGATCAAAGAACGGGCATGACGTGAACCAGAAATATCCACCCCGTCCCTGGTAAAAATGGGGGAGAAAGATCTCTGAACTATAGAGGAATGACCCCTTTCTGGAGATAGTGGGGTACCGATCTGCGATGGTCTCATCCCCGGTCAGGGCAAGATCAATGAGCATGGGTCGCCGTTCATTATAAAACGGGAGGGAATACTCATAATTCCCTTTTCCCATCATATCCTCTGCCATAACCCCGGTCATCTCCTCCATCGCCCGGTTCCAGGCAATCACCATCCCTTCACGATCGATGGCAAAGGTTGCATCAGGGAGAAATGCAATGATATCATCAAGACGGTTCTTTGTATCCTGCAGAACCAGGTCTTTTCTGATCAGCTCATCCTGGCTCTCCCGTGCCTCTGCCTCAGCAGAGAGGATCTCTTCGTATGCCGTTGCCAGTTCTTCGTTCTTTCTGATAAGTTCCATCTCTGCACGTTTCCGGTCAGAGATATCCCTGATGAAAGCCTGGAGATATGCACGTCCTTGTATGCTGATCTGCTGGAGCGTCACCTCTGCAAAAAACTCTCTTCCATCAGATGTCAGGTGCATACATTCAAACCTGATCGGTCCCTTCTCTTTTCCCGCACGAATCTTCTCTGCACACAGATCATGGGACAAGACCCCATCTTGCTGGAAGGGAGGAGTTAAATCTGCAGGTGATCGTCCGATAAGTGCATTCTTTGAAAGACGGAAGAGGACCTCTGCCTGATGGTTACAGTCAAGGATCTTCCCGTCTTCAAGGATGAGAATACCATCAGCAGCACTCTCAAAGAGCGTTCGAAACTTCTCTTCGCTCTCCCGGAGTGCCTGTTCCTGGATGGTCAGTCTGTCAAGACTTGCTCTGAGCTCTTCTCCGGTCTTTGCGATGACGTCATATGCAGCCTGAATCTCATCATGGCTTTTTTGCAGCAGTTCCTCCTGTTCTTTCTGCCTGGTTATGTCGATATGCGTCCCGACGGTGATTGGGGTGGGCGTTCCATCATCATCCAGGATCGTCCTTCCCCGAGACCAGATCCAGACATAATGCCCATCAATATGGAGCATCCTGAAGTACTGCTCATACATCCCAACCGGGCGGTTCACATATGCCAGGAAGGTTTCCTTAGCCTTTTGACGGTCATCAGGGTGGAGAAGGTCCTCCCACACTTCTTTGACATTCATCGCCCCGGCATGATCATACGCGTTGATATCCCTCCCCAGCATGGAGAAGTATTCAGCGCTGCACCAGGTATACCCGGTATCGCTATGATACTCCCATGCACCGGTGTTTGAAGCGGCAATGAAGGCCTTATATCGGTTTGATGCACGTGAGAGTTCCTGATGGGACCGGTGCAGTTCCTTTCCGGTCTGATTGAGGAGAATGGCTTGCCGTACCTTATGAGCAAGTTCAGCAAATTGTGCCTTTGGATCCCCTCCCTTCTGCAGGTAAAAGTTCGCCCCGTTATTGAGAGCCTCAATGGCAACCTCCTCACGACCCCGACCGGTGAAGAGAATAAAGGGGAAGGTTGTATCCCGCTCCCTCACGGCCTTGAGGAGCTCAATCCCGTTCATGACCGGCATCTCATAGTCGGAGATGATGGCATCATACCGGCCGGATTCCATATGATCAAGTACTTCATGAGGGGATGTGGTGACTGATACCACCATGTCACCCGAACGCTCAAGAAAGAGTCGTGCCAGGTCAAGAAGGAACTCTTCATCATCTACATAGAGTACCTGAAATGGTTCCTTCATGATCTGCTCACGTCCTTTGGTATCGGGTGGCTCTTATTGTTATCGGTCGTCGGGATCATCGGTGTGCACTACTGGTTCTTCTGATGCCCTTATGTCGCCGGATTATGATAAGATTCCAAAATCCGGGGGACTGACTCTGGTATTCATCTGGGAGTTTGCCTTGGGTGTACCGGTTGTTCGTGTTCCGGTAGAGTATGGTATTGTTCCTTCTTTAAAGAGAATATATCTTTTGGATCTCAGTCTGTTGATTTTTTCGGACCGGGGTACCAAGAGAGTGAACCGTTCCCCCTTTCAATGATGCTATTTTGTCAGATTGATTATAAACCGTCGATTTACCAGGCTTTCGGGATAAAATTATCCATATTGATGATACTGGCACTGTCACCGGTCGCACGAATCACAAACAGACCTTTCTTTTCAGCCATGGTAGCAGTCCCGGCATCTTCAGAGATGAACGCAACCGCACCATAGACCGTTTTATCCTTATATTCCGGCATCCATTCCTTTGCATGCTGTAATTTCTTCAGAAAATTCCGGACATCTTCTGGGCGAAGAGTGGTCTTGACTTCAACGATCACGATCTCGGAACCATTTATCGCAATGATGTCAAACTCATAATCGAGCCCATCGCGACGACCAGATCTCCGTTTTAATGTGTCAGTGACGTAAATCCCCCGCTGATTCAGGAGTGTGATGATATCGCCTTCAACCAGTGATTCGACCAGTTTTCCCCATTGGGAGGTGAATAACTGCTCCAATTTATTGAGTTTTTTATCTGTTTCCTTGAATTTTTCAGAGAGTATCCGGTCGGTCTCTTTCATTCGTTCAGTAGTTTCTTTGAATTTTTCATCAGTCTCCTTGAACCTTTCAGCAGTTTCCTTAAACCTTTTATCAGTCTCCTGAAACATGAGCCACACTTTTTCAAAGGTCAAGGGACCTTCAGAGAGAGGACTTTCGGATGAAGAGGGAGGGTCTGATTTTGATGTATTGTTCATATTATTAGACTATCGTCATATGAGGTATTATCTCTTGTGGGATGGGATGAAAGTATCAGAATAATTCATATTTCGTCTCATTTACGATAATTTGAATAATTCTGAATAAAGCCAGAATTGCTCCGGTTAAAAAGGCTATTCAGGGCTATAAGAAAGCGACCAAAGACCCCATTGGAACTGCTGATCTGACTCTGCAGTTTATCGAACAGTTTGTGAAACTATGTGCCGAATATTGGGCTCATGAAGAATCAAAATTAGATTCACTCAGTGTTGCGATGAAAGAATTGCTTAGAATTCTTAAGTCATGTCCTGCAATAATTGAGGTCTTGAATATTGAAGAGCGACTTGCCGCTGCAAAGAAAGATGCATCCTATTTTGGATATGGTATCGAAGATGAATTATCCGATCTTATTGATGATATCGAGGCTCTTCTGTAGAGAATAACCAAAGATTACACATTCCTGAACGGGGTGCAGTGTCCGTGGTTTTCAACCTTCAAACACCGGGAATCCAATATACCTACCCCATACGTTTCCTCGATTCGCCATACATCATAAATGAAAGAATTTCCATCAGAAAACCATCAATAGAAAAAAATGAGACGCACGTAGTTCGTGGCTGAGAAAGGTTCTGCCTTATAACTGGCAATCCTAATTTATTCGTAAAAAATAAGAAAAAACGAATTATTGAATCCGTGTTGCATTCCAGTTATAGAGATCTGAACCCTCAATGATTTCAGTGTCTCCATATCCATAGGTGCCGTTAAAGGAGAGACCATCATCGGAGAGAGTAAATCTAACTCTTCCCTCTTCTTTCCAGGTCCCGGTGAATACCTTTCCATCATCTGAAAGTACACCCTCAATTATACCAGGTTCAACAAGATCAATGACCGTTTCAATTATTGGCTCATAGGTACCGGTCACAGAAGAGCCGTTTTGAGACAGGTGTAAAATATCAACATCAGAGATCCATTCTCCGGTCCAATCTGATTCCGTACCTTCTTCAATGATGAGACGTGTCCCATTCCATCCAGCTGAGTTCTTTTTTCCTATTGCATCTTCTGATTCGTAACTCCCATTAAACACATGTCCATCATCAGAAAGAATAAATGAGCACGTACCGGTTTCAATCCAGATCCCTGACAAAACTTTCCCATCCGACTCAATGGTCCCCTGAATAGTTCCCGGATCGCCCGACATCGGATTGTATGGGCGGTATGAACCGGTAAAATTACCGTCTTCAGCCTGGATTATTGTAAGTTCAAAATTCTCTGAAAGCCAGGTACCATTCCAGTCCATGTCTTCATGTGCCGCTCCGACTCCCATTGGAATGAAGGCGAAAAGTGCGATAACACAACACAATATTCCGTATTTCATATGACAAAACACTCCCGTACAACGATAATATGGAGTAATTCGATATTTATAGATTCTGAAATGAAATGTGATGATTACCCATCAATCGGCTGGGCCCCATGTGTATCATTTTCACCCTACAAAATATTTGGAAGAACCATGGGGAATACTTAATTCTGCTCATCTCCAGTAAGAGTTGAATGGGAAAGGTAGTATTGGTATTGATTCATTCCCTCTTTCTCATCACAAACAAAGCAGCCTTCTTCTTCGGCCAGTCCCGGATCATCCCTCTCACCTGCCTGGTTAGGACAACATACTCCTCACCCGATGCCCCGGTCACGATAACCCGGTTTCCTGACTCTGACAAGGAAAGACCATCCGGAGCAATCCCACCAAACAGAAGAAGAATATCGGCCATCGGTATCACCCCTATCTCCCCGGTTCCGTCCAGCATCATCCTGAATGTATCACCATCTCCGGGGATGAGCCGTCCTACCTTCTCGTACCTGACCGGGGGTGTTTCTTTGACTGATGTGACGGTAAACCCCATTATACGGTCCCTCCTGCATTATTCCGGTTACTGAACCGTTCACGATGATAACACCGCTCACACAGGCCGATCTTTGTCTCGTCATCGATCCAGGTAACCGGGTGCAGATGACAGAGATGACACCGTCCCAGGGATCGGTCGGTCTGTTTCATCGAGTGGAGCGGCAGAACTCCGGGAAGTGCCCGGTATGTCATAACCTCCCGTGATACTGCTGTACTGTAACACCGCTCACATATCAGCCGTCTTTTCTGTCCGGGTGGATTCTTTCCTCCTCCCTTCTCCCGGTATGTCACTCCTTTCCTGCCACAACAGTCACAGATCTGATCTGGTATTCTCTCAGCCAGGTGGAACATATCCGGATGAATGTCCGTAAGATCAAATTTCTTTCCCTGCTTTCCTTCATCACTAAGAACGGGATCTGATCTGTGCATACGGTGCATGCCTGTGCATGTGGTGTGCAGACGATCATGCACAGATGAATCGGGAGGTATATCCTCTATTTCCTGTACATCCTGAGAAATAATAGACTTAGGAGGAGTGTGTGCAGATTTTTCTGGTATGTATAAGGCATTATTCTCTTGGTTCGTTACGGTACTTGCACGTTCAGAAGTCTGCACACCAGAAGCCGAATTTATCATTTCATCCGTTAATTCTGAAATGAACTCTCCATTATCTTCTGAATTGGTGCAGTCAGTTCTGCACAGTGCCTGCACAGGTCTGCACACATGCACAGAACCATCAGGATCATCACCCGGACCAGGAACAGAATTGCCCTCGTCAGTTTCATCGAGCCAGCATGAAACACCGGCAGACCAGAACTCGTCCATCTCATAATCCCAGGTATAGATTCGTCCCCGCTGATATCCGCCGTCTTCCATCTTTTCTGACCGTTCATAATAGGAAAGCGGAGGGCATTTTTCTAACAACCCGATATGATCATCCAGTTGCGGGTTTCCGGCAACCAGTCGTGAAATCGTTGACCGGGACCTACGGATGAGCTTTTGTAATTCTTTCACGGTGAACTCTGTTTTCCCTGAGGCACGGATGGCATCAACCAGCATCTGTTCGGTGCTGGTCATTTTTGTCATCTGAGCACCACATGCTCCGTTGAGCTGAAGATAAATCTCCCGTGCCATGTCAAAATCCTGTTTCTCTGCCAGAATTTCTATCATGCCGCCGATATCAACCCGCTCACGCTGGTACTGATACATGAGGGCGATTGATCTGACGAGATCGAGGAGCATGGTGGAATTTCTCCGGTTTTGTGAGTTCGTGAACCGGATACTCCGGGCAAAGGGGATTCTGACCGATACCGATGCAAGATGGTTCCAGAGAGCCCGGCAGATTCTCATCTCCCGTGAGATTAGTGTGAGAGGGGTTCCTGGTCGTGCTGCTTCCTCAAGTTCCCGGGCGAGGACCAGATCATCCTGTGCCTGGCTGTCATCGATCCAGACGGTGAGCATCCGATTCCAGACCTGATCGTCCCCGGTTCCTTCCTTTTTTGCTATCCACCACAGGCACCGTTCGGGTATCACTTTTGTCAGGCTATTCCGGTCCTTGTCAAGGGTCCGGTAGATGAACGGTTTTCGAAATGAGGTGGTGACTCCTTTGAGTGTCTCCTGCAGTGACTGGGAGAGTGAGACATCATCAAGGCAGATGACTGACCCTTTCCGGAGATCCTTCTGGTAGAAGAGTGCCTTGTCAGTGAGACGGCCTCCGACACAGTATTCCTGGGGGATAAGGTCCATCATGGTCTCGAATGCATGGGACTTTCCTTTTCCTGATTCACCGGTGACGAGGACATGCAGTCCCTTTGAGTTCTCTACGAGCCGGGATGCAAGAGACATGAGCAGGCATTTTGCGACGATTTCGTCTCCTTCATGTGCCTGTGCAAAGGTGTCAAGGATATACCGGATGGGATCTCCCTCTTGGAGTATCCTGATGACGTCCTCCCGAACTTCCAAATCGTCATTTTCGGGGAGAATTGGATCAGTGGTAGTCAGTGCTAGAGGAGCTGGTGAGGATGTGTTATACGGCACTGCTCCATCCAGTTCCGCTTTTGCCTGTGCCGTTTTGCGGATCTGATCCTTCTTCCATTGATCATAGTCGCGTTTTGGTTTTTTCTGTCCATCAAACCTGGTCTTGAGTTCCTGCCACCGCTGGGAGTTCCCCCCGCAGGAATTATGGTGACAACCGGCAAATATTGCGCCGTTCGGGAACTGAATTGCATATGCTCCGTCCTTGTGAGCGGTTGAGAACGGGCATTCGTCAAAGACAAAGAGCCGGCCTGCATGATAGGGCTTTTCGGTATAGGAGAGACCATGGGCGGTCAGCCACTGTGCAAGGTCGATGGAACCGGCTCCTGCTGCCCCGGCCTGGGTTATTTCAGGGGTTTTCGGCATTCCGGTTATTCCGGTTATTTCGGTTAATTCGGTTTTTCCGGCTTTTTCGGACATTCCGGACATTCCATTAATCCCAGGCATTCCTGCAGACAGGTCGGGCCGTTCGTATTGTGAGGCCAAAGTCATGAGGAACGGGACCATGACCGGAGTGGTTTTTTCAGGAATATTGATAATCTGTGCGATTCGGTGTGGCCGTTCCGGTGTATGATCTCCTTTTTTGGATCTGGTTCCGTAGAGTTTCCATATCCGGGCAGGGTTTGCAACCGATGTATCTATGGTTGAGTTCTCATCGGAGAATTTCTGATCCAGTGCAAGGAGACAGTCTTTGATGAGGGTTCCATTCTCCGGTGTGATCGGGAGATCTATCTGGTAGAGGAGGTGTGCCCCGTTTCCTGAGTCTGCAGAGATGGGATCCGGCCAGCCCAGAGAGGTGAGATATTCCTTCACTTTCGCTGCTTTTGCGAGTGCTGCGGTATGCTCATCGTCTGATGAGGATATCCCGGCCGGACGGACCGGATCAATATCAATCGGAAGCCAGGATCGTCGGATGATATCTCCGTCTGCGGTCTGTGGTTCTCTCTGTCCTGCTTTCTTTATCCGGTTAGCACAGCGGGAGAGGAGGACAGGGTTTACCTGGTTTATGGTAACATAGATACCACTCATTCCCGGTGTACTGTCAAGGATTGCAGCATCTCTCGCCAGTTTGTCATGATCGGTGTAGTATCCGTAGTGGGTTCTCTCTCCCAGTGCCCGGAGCTCGACAACCGACCCTTCCGGGAAGAGGAGGGAGAGGGCCAGTCTGATCTGGTCTTCCGGCTTCATTGCTCCTCCTCCGGCTCAGTCGTTGGTTGTTCATGTTCAGCTCTGACCTTCCAGACAAAAGAGGAGGGGTGTACTCCCCCGGTTTTGCTCCAGAAGGGGAACATCTCATTCATGGCAAGGGTGATGATCCGTCGCCGTCCGATTCTGCTCCGGCCAATGAGTCCGGGATACCGGTCAGGATGGTCTTCTATCTCGTCTTCTATCCGCTGCCGTGAGATGAGGGTGTCTCCGGACCGGAGAGCGGCGAGGGCTGCTCTTCTGATTTCAGGCTGATACCTGGCTTTCATACCCTGGCCTCCCTGATTGCTATTGCTCCGCCGGGAAGGATTGAATACCTGGACTTTCCACCTGGATGATAGAGCCAGAGTTCAGTTTTTCCAGGGACCATCCGGTCAAGGACAAGTGGAGAGGTCTTTGTTACGTCGTCATGACAGGTTCTGATATCCGGAGTTCTGGCTGTCCGGATGATGAGGCCCAGGACATGCTCCCGGTTCCAGGCAATGAGATCAAAGATTCGATCTTTGCCACAGCACCGGTCAATCAGGTATCCCCGTGATTTGAGTTCACTGATGGCAAACCATATGGCACATCGTCGTGCTTTTGTTTCAGACGACATGGGAGCCTCTGGTTTTCCATGAGGGAAATGATAATAATCGTATAAATTTATAGCTTAGAACTGCCCCTGCCCTGATCGTCGTGCCTGCAAGCTGGATGATTGAGCGGGGGTATTCTTTTTTTAATCGTCTTCGTAGTCGCATGGTTTTCTCCATAATCGTGGTCTGGTTTTTATGTGCTTTTCCGGATGGAATACACGGTTACCGATCTGCCCGTTTATCAGGGTTTTTAGACGAAAGAAAGAATTGGCTGTTTGTGTTGTCATTCGTACATACCTGAGTTGTTCCGGGTTCTCTGAGAGGGTTTGCACGTACTGATACATCCTGTTTTGCATGCAGTCCTGGAGATACCGGTGCAGCAGGAGAGGTATCCAGAAGAATGCCGGAGGAGGATGCTCCCCCGGGGAGGCAACAGTGGTGCATTATTGAACGAGGATAACCAATCCTCCCATCATGGTTGCATGAGGGGGTATTTGAACTTCAGGTAAACAGGGTGAAAGTGAAAAGGGGGGTATGAACGGAGTGAGCATCAGGGTAGATCCAGGTGAATGGAGAGCGAATTGAAGGGATTTTCACTTTCGCAAAAATGATTCACATATTTAAGTTTTACTGGCTCGGGTTTTGGAATAGTGAGCATGTGAGTTTATAAAGGGGGTGACAGGGAGCGGGGCAGTGTACCACTATTCGTGTACTCGACCCCTCGTCAGAAAATCAAGAAACCAGTATTCTCTATCCACTACCGAACCAGTGGAATTCATTATTTTTACTGATGAAAAGGCATATGACCGAGAAAAAGAAAGAGTATACCATAGACAGGGACGATATGATTCCGAAATTCCGGGTTGGAACTGACGATTTTAAAAAGTTACGCGACGAAGGAGGATATTTCGTTGACAAAACCCTCTTTATAAAAGAGATAATAGATGGGAACGAAGTAACCCTCATTCCACGTCCCCGGCGTTTTGGTAAGACTCTCAATATGACGATGCTGCGGTACTTCTTTGAACGATCAGAGGAGAACCGGGCCTACCTTTTTGATTCCTGTGCTATTACTGATTACCCTATGTATATGGAGCATCAGGGACAATATCCGGTAATTTTTATAACTTTAAAGGATCTTAAGCGTGATTCCTATGATCACTTTATCAAGGCAACGAAAGCGGAGATCGGGAGACTATACAGAGAATATTTGCCGATTAGCAAATCCTTACCTGAAGCAAGCAGGGACCGGTATCTTCGTATTTGTCGGGAGGAGGCACCAGAACATGAACTCTATAACAGTCTGAAAGAACTCATCTCCCACTGTTACTTTTTTTACAAAAAGCCGGTCATCGTCCTCATCGATGAATATGACACTCCAATGATAGAAGCTTTTTCCAAGGGGTACTATAATGAAATGGCTGATTTCATGCGATCATGGCTTGGAGCAGGATTAAAACCGGAGCAGGGTCAGGTTCTCTACCGTGCGGTCATCACCGGGATTCTCCGGATAGCCAAAGAGTCCATCTTTTCTGATCTCAACAATCTGGATGTCGCAAGCCCGCTTATGATCGGCCCCTATGCAGATAAGTTCGGGTTTACCGAACAGGAGGTTTCCACTATCCTGACCGCATTTGAGGTTGAAGATCATGCCGATATCATCAGGGACTGGTATAACGGGTATTCATTCGGTGGTCACACCATATACAACCCCTGGTCTCTCATCAGTTATATTCAGGCAATTCCAAACCCACCATCTCCGAAATGGCTGAATACTTCTTCGAACGCTCTCGTATATGAAGAACTTGCATCGGGGGGGCTCGAGATAAAACGGGATCTTGAGGTGTTGCTTTCCGGGGAGGAACTCAGATATCCTCTCTCTGAGAATATTACCTTTGGAGATATCGGGAAAAATCCGGCGAATATCTGGAGTTTACTCTATTATTCCGGGTATCTGAAGGCAGATGACCCAAAATTTGCAGAGTATGATCCAAATCTTTTAACGTATTCTCTTTCTATTCCAAACCGGGAGATTTTTCTTGCGTACCGGCAGTTTGTGAATAGGTTATTTGAAACCAGAACTATGAGTGCCGGGATAAAAGATTTTATCTCCTATTTTCTTGAAAATAAGATTCCTTCTGTCCTTGAGCAGACGCTTTCCGATCTTACCCTTGGCCTTGTGAGTATGTATGATGTCGCAAAGCTTCCTGAAGCTGTCTTTCATGCTTTCGTTCTTGGTCTACTCGCAAATCTTCGGAATGTGTATGAGATCAGATCCAATGTCGAAGCGGGATATGGCAGGGCCGACATCCTCATGATCCCAAAGACCGGGACATATTCAATCGGGTACATTATCGAATGTAAGAGTGTAAAAAAAGAGGGAGACGGAGAGAAAGCAGCAGCGGATGGTTTGGCTCAGATACGGGAGAAGGAGTATATGGCTGCTTTGGTGAATGCAGGGGTACCCCTAGAGAAGATAGTAAAACTTGCCGTTACGTTGCAGGGAAAGAGGGTAACGGTGAAAAAAGAGTAAATCCCAAAGGAACCGGAACAGAGTTACAAGTATTCGATATCTCCGCCACATTCAATGCCCCATGAAAAATTGGTTTTCTCTGGTCGAAAAAGATTTTCCCGTTTTTATGGGAAATTTGCGGGGTAATTTCATCCCCTTATCCCTTCATTTTATTTTGGATCTTCCCCTTCAATCGTATCATATCCCGGTCATTCTTATTCAGTGCTCATCCCGTATTCACGGACTCCAGTGCTTCGGAATACCTTGAGAGTTCGTAGAGGATATCAGCCCGAACCTTCCAGACCTCTGCATCATCAGGTGTCATGGTGATTATCAGATCAAATAATTCGAGAGATTCTTCATAGTCTCCCTGAGAGATCAACAGATCAGCAAGTCTCATATAGACCTCGGGATCTTCCAATCCGAGTTCTATTGAACGGAAATATGCCTCAATTGCCTTTTCTGATTCACCGATCATCTCGTAGCAATCCCCAAGATTATCCCAGATTGCAGGTTCTTCTGGATTTAATTCAATCTCCCTCCAGAACATATGCCTTTCCGAGAAAACAGGAGAAATGTGGGTTGTGAGGATGCTCCTTTGCACCAGAGGAGAGGATCTCTATTGCCTTTTTAATCTCTCCGATCTCTAGTGCAAAAATCCCCGGTAATATTTTCCTCCCTCCTGATTCTGCTCCTCTTTTGTGAGGGATGATAGAACTTTTTTGGCTTCCTCATATTTTCCATGCCTTGAAAGCATCTCAACTGTTTCAATACCCCTTATTTCAGAGGTTTTGAGAAGAAAAATGATCCTATTAATACAGGCCTCGACTTCATCCCATATCCCCAGATTATGAAGGCAGATAAGCCTCTGCTCAAGAATTTTTATATTATCAGGATCTTTTTCAAGAACCATGTCAATACAAGTCATGAGATCAGATGGTGCGAGTATATGACTCAATGCTTCAAGGTATGAAGGAATATTCTGGCCGCTATTCCCTTTTAATCCGAAAACCTTCTCAAATGCGAAAACCGCAATTATTGACCATTTTTAGTTTTTTCAATCTGGTCAAACCATAAAAGAGGTTCTTCAAACGGGGTTATACCTTTCCAGAGCTACTATTGCTCTATGAAGACTCTTTGAATGCAACCGTGCGATGTGGGGATCCCAATATCTTGCAACAAAATTACATAATACCAGATTGTATCCCTTTCCAATCTTTGCTGACGTTCCTATCTCTGGGAGGATCTCCTCTTGAATTATTTTAGGAGCTGTTTTTTTTATCATTGTGAACAAAAACTTTTTCCCATCTTCTGTAGCATCGGCCCCATTTGGAATAGTATACTGGCAACGAAATTGTTTTGGAAAATTAACTATATCTGCGTATACCCAGGATTCTACTTCTGGTACTGCAATTCTGAAAATTAGATTTGGATTTTTATCTCCGGTCAGCCATGTCTGGATTTTTAATGGTGCACAAGGAGCGGTGTCAAGATCTGTGAGAATAAAATACGGCATTATTTTTGACGCTTCATGGAAATTATGAATCCTCTTTTTGATATAACCAAAGCCATTTCCCGGAAAAAAAGTGCCGGGATAAAATTTTTCCCCAAACATCGCCAAAATCCTCAGCATAACTGCTTTTTGCAGTTCATCTTCGTAAACAAGGTTTATTGATATCATTTTAATTAGACATGAAAGAACTCTTCGAGATACGCCTGTTTCATACTTTCAGGTGCAGTGTATTGAAGAATTATATCACTTATGGGAAAACCCGATTCTAACAATCCACGAATTTCTGTATTGCATGAGGCTAATACTGCCTCAGAACTTTCATTGCCTGGTTTTAGAATTATCACTTCTTCTGCACTGATACTCTTATCCCATATAAGATCGGCACTATGAGTACTGATAAAAACTTGTCTCTTTCTCCGTGTAGCTTTATCCAGTTCATACATAATTTTTGGAAGTTCACGAACTATTGCTGTATTTAGGGATAACTCAGGCTCTTCCAGTAGTAAAGGAGAATCTCTGGGTTCAAGGAGTGACCATAGTAAGCCAATTAATCGAAGTGTCCCATCAGAAAACTGTTCTTCCTGTTGTTTTCCGGCTCTGGGTCTCCAATGTTCATATCTGGCTTCCAAGTGAGGTATTCCAAATTTATCGGTTGTGAATGAGAGTTCTGTGAGATGAGGGACAAGAATTCTTAATCTTTTCTCGATATTTTTAAGACGTGAATTTCTCGTATTTTCCGGGGTTTTCGCGAGGAGTTCCAAAAAATTTCGGCCATACGGATCATCCGGTAGATTGGGGCCAGTAAAAGCCTGAGGATGACGGATTAGTTGCGGGACAATATGGAAATACCTGATATCACTTAAAAAGGATGCAAGCACTCTGAATTTTCCATTCGCTGATGTCTGCTCAAGATGAGTTTGAGACAGGAGGGTTTCATCTTTTAGGTCATCAACATCAGGTCTGGATAGAATAGTCTCTCCATTTTTTATGACGATCTCATAACTTACACAGGGATCATGCTTTCCATGAGGTTGTCTGTTAATTCCCAGACGATATATCCAGTTTACTGGTGTTTCACCTGGTTCTTCGATATGAACCTCTATTTCTATCTGTGAATTTGTTCTTGCTGCAAGGCATCGGAGTTTGGATATACCACCTCTCCGCTCCAAGGCATCAAAGAGACTTCCTCCTTGCTTGGATATATCATGAAGAAACCTGAATACATCTAAAAAATTAGATTTTCCTGATGCATTCGGACCTACAATGAACATCCGGGATTGAAATGAGATATCAACACTGGAGAAATTTTTCCAGTTTTTCAGTAATAGACGTTTAATCATCATGTTATAATCCCAATCCCTTCTTATACATAATTCATTCGAAAATTGATTAATCCTTTCGGCAGTGAAGGGGTTGAGGAAGGCTCTATCATCACTTTTTAAAATATCTTGAACTTCATGATATAATCCCGCTCACCGAACTGAAAATGGAGGGCGAAATATTTCGGTGATATCTCGGTGCTCCAATTATTCCTGCCATTCATCATGTCCGAGCGGTGCCTCGTTCAGTTCATTCCGGTACGTCTGCCACCGGGGCATATGATGCGTAAGAATTTCTCGAAACCGATCATTATGCCGTTTTTCAATCAGATGAGCCATCTCATGCAGGACGATATAATCAATACATTGTTCCGGTTTTTTGATCATCTCCAGATTGATAAGGATCCTCCCGGTCTTCGGGTTACAACTCCCCCATTTGGTCTTCATTTTCCGGACACCAAAGGCTTTGACCGTTACCCCAAGGTCCGTTTCCCATTTTTCTATACGAGCAGCAACTATCTTTTTGAGTTCGTTCCGGTACCATTCGGTGAGGATCTTTTCTCTTCTTTCAGCGGTAGATCCCGGACGGACAAACAGGATCATCCCTTTCGACTTGTGGATAGTGACACCCTGTCTTCCTTTCCCTTCCTGAATTGAGAGAAGATATCGTTTTCCCAGGTAGTAATGACTCTCACGGGAGACATATTTATGATTTATACCGATTTCGTTGGGTGATTGAACTTATTTTTAAGGATTTAAAAGGGGATTACAAACTTGGAAAAATGTTTCTCAGAAATGAGCCAATGGCGTTTATTCACATTTATTCCATGTTACTACGGTTTATTATTAGCAGAGATCTGTTTGCCTGAATTATATCTACGTCTCGAAAAAATGATAAAGGAAAATTTACCCCGATGTTATGGTCAAAAGTATTTTAAGAGAAAGGATTAGAGTTTTTGAGTGTTTTGAATCAAAATTTATTTGGCAAAGGGAACATAAACAAACGATGGGATAAATTAGAGAGATCACTGCGGCACCTTGCAAAATGCCGCAACATAAACGAAACTCTCTCATTGAAATTTTCTGAAATTTTTTAGGTCTTTATCTTCGGATCGATGGTCTAAAGGAGGGTTATGTACTATTAGTTATCGTTAAAATATCAGAAAATACTCGTAATTCTCTCTTTTTTTCTAATGTCTCTTTAAAGTTTCAATAATTGTAGTTTAGACCACGATAATAAGAGATTTGCACGTCGGGGTTAAAGAAATGGATCAGAGAAGTGTCTCTAGATTCAGGATATAATATACAATGTATTACGAATTATTGAAAAATTATGCCTCAAGATCTGGATTAATCTACAAAGCTGTCTTGCATGGAGCTCTATTCTTCTTCGATCTGTTCTTGACTCATTTTTGAATGGAGTGATCAGTACGTGGGAGAAAAGGGATGAAGTATACATTTCACAATCTATATTTATAAGTAAATTCTAATGATTCTTTGATTGGACTTCATATATGAATACTGAGGCCCGGATGGAACTTCTCAAAGGGAAAATCGTTCGTGAGGATTTTTTAAAAGCAAGAGGGCTCGGGAATGAGATCCCCTTTTGGATATTTGATTACCCGCCGGAAGATGAACATTTTGTCAGATATTCGATACGGAAGATTCAGGAAAAACTGACTTCTCGCTCTATTCATTATATGGAGATAGATCTGTATGAATTATGTCTAGAGATCATTGAGAGCAAAATATCATCAGATAAGATCAATGAATTTGAGAAGAATAAAGGGTCGGATAAATTATTAAAAAAATTGCAGATTATTCTGAAACCAGAGAATTTAAAGAATGAGATTCAGCAGAGAGTTGTTTCAGAGGACGCTTTTGAGTTGATATTACTTACCGGGATAGGAAAAGCCTGGCCACTTATAAGGCTCCACTCTATTCTCAACAATCTTCAACCGGTTCTGGGAAATATTCCGTTATTAGCCTTTTACCCCGGTGAGTATACCAATTCGGAGTTGAGTCTTTTCAGGAAATTCAAAGATGCAAATTATTACCGGGCGTTTCGGATGATTGACGAAGGAACTGCATAAAGGGAGATGTAATATGGAGCCGAAGATTCAGGATTTATTTATCAATGATATTACACGAGAGATTAATGGTGTCATCAAGGTCGATCAGGAGGATGATCAGAATGTATTTACTGAACTTGATGAGTATGTGGTCACGAAGGAATCGCTCAAATACATTGATACCTTCTTTCAGCGGTATGCATCAGCTCTTGATTCTCCTACTGATAAGACCGGGGTCTGGATATCAGGTGATTTCGGATCCGGGAAGTCTCACTTTCTGAAGATTCTCTCATACCTTCTTGAGAACCGGAAGGTTTTCGGAAAGAGTGCACTTGAGTTTTTTCAGTCAAAGATCTCTGACTCTGATATTTTAACTACAATAGAGAAGTCTGTCAGGACCGGGACAAAGGATGTTATCCTCTTTAATATTGATTCAAAGTCAGGGGAGACGGGAGAGAGGATTGTCGATATCCTAATGCGGGTATTTAATGAGAAGAGAGGGTATTTTCCTGATGTCTTCTGGATTGCGGAGCTCGAAGAGAGGCTTGAAGAGAAGGGGCTGTATCAGAAGTTTAAGGATGCAATAGCAGAGATCTCAGGAGAACCCTGGGAAGAGGTCAGAACCCGGTATTCTTTTGAGCAGGATGTTATTATTGAAGCCCTGGATCGGTGTTTGTTTCAGAGTAAGGAGTCCTCTGAACGGATGTTTGAATCTGATGGGCAGAATTATATTCTCACGCCGGAGAAGTTTGCACAGAAGGTTAAAACCTATTGTGAGGCTCGGGGGAGAGATCATCAGGTGGTCTTCCTGATTGATGAGATTGGGCAGTATATCGGTGATAACAGCCAGCTGATGCTGAACCTGCAGACGGTAGCTGAGGAACTCGGGACAATCCTTAAGGGAAAGGCATGGATTATCGTTACATCACAGGCTGATATTGAGACTGCCTTAAAGGCGATGAAAGGAAAAGAGGTGAAACAGGACTTTTCCAAAATTCAGGCCAGGTTTGATACCCGTGTCAGTCTTTCCAGTGCAAATGTTGACGAGGTTATCAAGAAGAGGATACTGAAGAAGAAAGAGGAGTATACCGAGATGCTCTCTCTCTTTTATGAGGAGAAGAAGACCATATTAAAGAATCTTATCTCGTTCTCAGGGGGAGCGGAGATGAAGAATTACCGGGATGGTGATGATTTTACCTCGGTGTATCCGTTTGTTCCCTATCAGTTTATCGTCCTGCAGAAGGTGTTTGAGAAGATCCGGACGACCGGGTTTACCGGGAAACATCTGGCCAAGGGTGAGCGGTCCATGCTCAATGCATACAAGGAGGCAGCAGAGCGGTACGGGTCTTCTGATCTTGGAACTTTGGTGCCCTTTTATTCCTTTTATGATACGATAGAGAGTTTTCTTGATCCCATTATTAAGCGGACGATCACCCAGGCGGGGGATAATGAACATCTTGAGGAGTTTGACTGTCTCCTGCTCAAGACGCTCTTTATGATCCGCCATGTACAGGAGTTACCAAAAAATCTTGATAATATTATTGTCCTTTCATTGTCCAGCGTTGATGAGGATAAGTTACAGCTTCGGGAACGGGTTATTGCTTCTTTGAACCGGCTTGAACGGGAGACCCTTATTAGTAAGTCCGGTGATAACTTCTATTTCCTGACGAATGAGGAGCAGGAGATCAACAGGGAGATTAAACAGATTGATATTGACCGTCATCTGATTGTGCAGGAGATCTTTGATCAGGTGTTTACGTCCAATTCCATCTGTCAGAAGTCATATGGCGAGTATAAGTTCAATAAGTCGGTTGATGACAAGGTATCCTCCTCTTCTGATGCAGATCTGACGATCCGGTTTCTGACTCCGCTTGCTGATGAGTATGTCAGAGGGAGCGGTCAGCAGTCTCTTGGCGGGGAGAATTTGAGTAATATTGACTCGAAAGATACGCTTCTTTTTATCTTTCCGGAAGAGAGTGGATTTGTCGGGCAGATTCAGGGGTATCTTCAAATTGAGAAATTTCTAAAGCAGACCCGGTCGAACCGGAATGATGAGCTGATGAAGAAATATCTTATTGAGAAGCAGCAGGAAGCAGCGTCCCTGAAGGAATCGTCTATCTCTGCTATTCATGAGGGGGTGAAAGATGCCCGGGTTTTTGTTGATGGCATTGAGGTTTCCCTTTCGTCTGGAAGTCCGAAGGAACTGGTACGGGATGGATTTGAGCGACTCATCAAGGCTGTTTATCATAAATCCCATTATGTGAACCAAGAGTTTGCGTCTGATTCGGATGTTCTCCGGGTGCTGAAATCGGCTGATCTTACACAGTTCGGAGTGAGCACGTCTGAAGTGAATCATCTGGCTTTACAGGAGATGCATGACTACATCAGTGTGAAGGATGAGAAGAAGGTACCGGTGGTGATGAGTGAACTTATCTCTCATTTCTCCAGAAAGCCCTATGGCTGGAAGGTGATGACAATATCCGGTCTTCTTGCCATGCTCTACAAGGGTGATGATATCAGGCTCCGGTATCAGCGGGCGTATCTTGCTCATAATCCGGAGGATATTGCCAGATATATCACCAGAAAGGAGAATTTCGATAAGATTGTCATTGAACTGAAGAAGAAGACGTCTGCAGAGATTATTCAGAATGTGAAGGCATTGCTTCGTGATGTCTATGATATTTCTGCCCTTCCGGAAAAGGAGCAGGAGATCTCTGATCTCATCCGGTCTACCCTTGATGAGAAGAAAGGGGAACTCGCTGCTGATCTGGCCCGGTATTCTGAAGAGCCACGGTATCCTGGCAGGAAACGAATTGAGCCATATCTGACCATGATAAAAGAGATCCTCTCCATCTCTGATCCGACCGCATTTCTTGAGAAACTGTCAGAGGATAAGGATACTCTTGCAGATATGGCTCATGAGGCAGGTGTGGCGGTACAGTTCTTTGAAGGGAATCAGAAGGATATCTTCAAGAGGGTGCTTGATAAGATTGACGGGTATCACCGAAACTCCCAATTTTTAGATGATTCGGCACAGGAGAGCCTGCAGGAGTTGGACCGGATCATAAAGGCTGATAATCCTTATTCTGATATCAAAAAGCTTCCTCAACTGGAGAGTGTGATTGAGGGATCTCTCGCAGTATCACGTGAGCAGTTACAGGAAGAACTGAAGAATTCTGCTGATCAGTTCAAACAGAAGATAGATAGAAAGTTCAGTTATTCGGATGAGTACAAGGAGTCAATCGCACCTCTAGTCAGGGAGACGTTTGATGGTTCTGTAAGCCGGGCACTGAATTCGAACGATTGTTCTCATCTTAAGTTGGCGGCATCAAATCTCTCTAATCTCTATATCAGATCCTGCACTGATATTGAAAAACGGATAACACCAAAGGGGGAGGATCCACCCAGGCCAACTCATGGTATTCATTCCCTTGATTTCTTCAGGACTAATACTTTCATTGAGAATGAGGAGGATCTTGAGCGGTATCTGGCGGATATCAGGGTGAAGCTTCGGGAGATACTCAAAGACAAGAATATCGAGGTGATCTGACCGTGGATAAGGCAAAGATACAACTTTTTTCTGATTCTCTCCGGAAGAATCTCCTTGAAGAGACGAAGAAGCGGGCTGCTCATTACGGGATTACGGGGAAAGCAATAGCAACGGTGGAGCAGGAGTTTGAGGATTCGATCATCATCGGCGGAGAGGTCTATCCCCGGAGTATTCGGGATCAGCGGGCGTATTTAGTCAAAGAAATCGAGAAGAAAGGGTACGACCGGGTGATGGAGGAGGTTACCTATACCTGGTTTAACCGGTTTGTTGCCATCCGGTTCATGGAGGTGAATGATTACCTGCCGGTTCGGGTCTTCTCCTCAACCTCATCCGGGAAGACTGATCCTGATATTCTGACAAAGGCTCTGGATCTCACCTTCCTGGATATCGATCGGGAGCATGTCCTGGATCTGAAGTCGGATGGCCGGCATGAGGAACTCTTTCGGTATCTCTTCCTTCGGCTGTGTAATTATCTGCATACAACGATGCCGTTTCTTTTTGAACCAATTCAGGATTATTCTGAGCTGCTCTTCCCTGACCGGCTGCTCCATACCGACTCCATGCTCAGAGATCTGAATACTATCATCCCCGAGGATGACTGGAGGGAGACGGAGATCATCGGCTGGATATACCAGGATTATATCGCCGAGAAGAAGGATGTCCTGATTAAAGCGAAGAAACAGTACACGGCAGACCAGATTCCGGCAGTGACCCAGCTCTTTACGCCCAAGTGGATTGTTCAGTACATGGTAGAGAACTCTCTTGGCCGGCTCTGGATGCTGAATCGCCCCCACTCACGGCTGTATGAGCGGATGGAGTTTTATATCCGGCCGGATGAGCAGGAGACCGATTTTCTGAAGATTTCATCTCCGGAAGAGCTGAAGGTCTGTGATCCTGCCTGTGGTTCAGGGCATATTCTTGTCTATGCCTTTGACCTGCTCTATGAGATCTACAAGGAGGAAGGATACCTTGAGCAGGAGATCCCGGAGTTTATTCTGAGCCATAATCTGTATGGGATTGAGATAGACAAACGGGCGGGATCTCTTGCAGCATTCGCATTGGTGATGAAAGCGAGGAGGATGGATAAGAAGTTCTTTGATCACCCGGTGCAGCCTCAGATCTGTGTTCTTGAGAATATCGAGCTGGATGAAGAGGATATTGATTCATACATAACTGCGGTGGGGAGTAATCTCTTTACCACCGGTCTGAAAGAGACTCTCATGCAGTTTACGGAGGCGGAGAACTTCGGATCGCTCATCCGGCCGTCTGTCGGTGATGTAACGGATATCAGGAAAATACTGGCGGAGAAGAATATGTCCTCGAATCTGCTCCTGTTTGATACTCATCAAAAAATTTTGAAAGTTTTGGAACAGACTGAGTATTTACAGCCCAGATATCATGTGGTAATTGCCAACCCGCCGTATATGGGCAATAAAGGGATGAATAATCAATTAAAAGAATTTTTAAAGAATAATTATTCAGATTATAAATCGGATCTGTTTGGGGCCTTTATTGTAAGGAATACAGAACTAGCAGTCCCAAAAGGACATCTAGGTTTTATGTCTCCCTTTGTATGGATGTTCATATCCTCATTTGAGAAACTACGTTTGTATATTATTGAGAAAAAAACTATTACCTCTCTAGTGCAATTAGAATATTCTGGGTTTGATGGTGCGACTGTTCCAATTTGCACTTTCACTATTGAAAATCAAAATAAACCAAAATATCAAGGATCATACATTCGATTATCTGATTTCAAAGGGGCAGAGAATCAGGCCCCCAAGACTCTTGAAATAATTAAAAATTATAACTCGTATCTCATGGGGGCATAACCATCCTCTCACCATCAGATCTTCTCACCCAGCCGGAAGGAAAGACCCTGGAATTCAAGAGGGATCTCTCCTCTCCGAAGAATATTCTCAAAACAATCGTAGCCTTTGCCAATACCGCAGGCGGCCGGATTATTATCGGCGTAGAGGATACCACCCGGACGGTCACGGATATTGCTGATCCATTCGGTGAGGAAGAACGACTTTGTAGTCTGATTGCCGATTCAATCGTCCCCCGGCTTGTCCCTGATGTGGATCTCATCTCAATCGAAGATCAGACGCTTCTCATGGTCCAGGTGTACCCGAGTGGACAGCGGCCCCATTTCCTCAAAAAGGAAGGCCCGGTGGAAGGAGTGTATGTCAGGCTTGGGTCAACCAACCGGAAGGCTGACCGGGAACTCATTGCTGAACTGAATAGGTCCTGTTCAGGGATCTCGTATGATGAGATGCCAATGCCCGAGCTCTCTCTAGATGCCCTTTTCCTGGATTTGAAACCCTTTAACAAAATTCATATTCTTTCCATACTGAATTAATATACCATGGATAATCGGCTGCCTCATCCACCTCTCCAGGAAGTGATTTTTGAATTAAAATGGAGATTGGATTCAATTCAGCCCGGGTTTTTGAAAGACCCACATTATCAAATTCTTATTGGCACCCTTTATGGAAAATTACGTGAATTAGGGTACTCATTTCATGAACCCCTTCAAACATCAAATATTCCAGATGAAATGGTTCCTTATATCGTTCAACATCGATTCAGACCATCTAAAGAACAATGGCCTCTTGTTCAGATAGGATCTGGAATTTTGACTCTTAATGACACGACTCATTATTCATGGCCTGATTTTTCCAAGCGGATCCGAGATCTGGTAGAAAATTTTTTTCGTGTCTATCCTGAACTTGATTCATTACAGATCTTAGAGATGAACCTTCGATATATCGATGCGGTTACTATACCTGAAGGAACTGACCCTAAAGAGTATCTAAAACAGTCTGTGGGGGCTGATATTGTAATGCCTGAAGCATTGTTTATTAATACCGGAGTAATGAACAGGCCGGTTGGATTTGATATATATCAGACATTTCCTCGGGAAGGAGATGGAACTTTGGTAATGATCCGATATATCTATGGGCATGGAACACCACCGGGCAAATTCACCTGGGAAACTACCGTTCACATTGAAGGAGAAACAGTTCCAAAAACGCCTGAGAAAATCATTCAATGGTGTAATCAGGCCCATGATCTTACGCATGACTGGTTTTTGAAAATGTGTTCAGATGAATTAATGGAGTCATTTAGATGACACCTGCAATAATTCACGAAACTTCAGTACATGACTATTATCCTCAACCCTGGAGAGAAAATAGTTCAGTTTTTTCGAAAATATCAATGCAAAGACCAAAAGCATTTGAAGGAAAGCGAGATGTACCAATAGAAATTACCTCGTTTTTTGGGTATTCTTCAATTACGTCAATAAAAGTTACTAGTGGCACTCATAGTACATCCTATATTCAATCCATCATTGATCGAGTGAAAACAGATTCCAAATCAACGATCATGTATTTCTTTCAGAAAAATCCTGAAATGATCAGTGGGGTTGATGAAGTAATTCGGAGAATTGATAGAATTTTCCCTGATAACACTCAATATTTTTTAGAGACAAGAATGGATCCTGATTCGGGAATTGATTACATCAGACTGTGTGTCAGGCTTTCACATTACCCTGATGATTTTTTTGATATTGCTTTTGAGATTGAGGAGTCTTGTTCTTATCTTTTTTCAGGAAGTAAAAGCAAATTTCTTCTAACTACTGACTTTATGCCTTCACAGTAATATGCAAACTCAATCCTCCTCATTTGACTGGGAAGAATATATTGAATTAGCGAAGCAATTACAACAAAATCCTATTCCAAATGCTCTATATCATACTGCTCTCTATCGGGCCATTGTAAGCAGAGCATACTATGGTGCATTTATGTATTCACGAAGGAGGGCTGAAAGAATCATGGGAGCTTTTTCAGGTGTTAATATCCACGAACAAGTGATTGATTATTATAGTAATTCTGAATCAAAAAATCACCGAAAAGCAGGAACCTTTCTAAAAGTATTGAAAGATAAACGGGTTGAATGCGACTATTTTGATCACCTTACGGAAGATCCAAAAAGGATGGCTGATATATCAATAAAACTCGCAGATACTATAATTAATCTCATTCTGTGACTGAAATGCACTTCCAAACCTCATACAGTCGGACCAGGATAAGAGATATGCATGAAGCAATCTTTAACTTCTCAGAAATAAAAAGGAAGGATGTCTGGAGTATTCCGCTCACGATACTCCGGGAGGTCATCATCAACGCTCTCGTCCATGCAGATTATTCTCAGATAGGAGCACCGATCCGGGTATCGTTCTTTGATGACCGGATCGAGGTGGAAAATCCTGGCATTCTCCTCCCCGGTATGACCATTGAGGATGTGAAATCCGGGGTATCAAAGATTCGAAACCGGGTGATTGCCAGGGTGTTCCGGGAATTAGATCTGATTGAGCAGTGGGGGAGCGGATTTCGCCGGATACTTCAAGAGGCTTCGGATTTGGGGCTTATCGAACCGGTGATCGAAGAGATCGGGATGCGGGTCCGGGTGACTGTTTTTCTTGCAGAGAGTCAGGAGATACAAGTACCCGAACAAGTACCCGAACAAGTAGTTCGTCTTGTTCATTGCCTGAAGGATACACCTTTGAGTGTAAAAGAAGCGATGAAATGTATTGGTTTGAACCATCGTCCTTCGTTCATCTATGGCTATCTGAAACCTGCCATTGATGGTGGATATGTTGAGATGATTCACCCGGATTCACCAAAAAGTCCGAGGCAGAAATACCGGCTTACCAGGAAAGGTAAGGGACTCCTGGCTATTCATTGAAAGTTGAGGTATGAAATGCATGAATAATATTCCCTATCATGAATTCGTCACCCACCGGGTAGCGAATTCAAAGTCTCATCAGGATTCCGGACAGCTGATCAGGAAAGTTAGGATGTCTGATATTCCGACCATCGATCCAATTTTTTTTACTGATAAGAATGAAACAGTTGCAAAATATTCGATACTAAATGAACAAAAACAGATCTTTACATAAAAGTACATGCTGTATTTTCTATCAGAAGAAGAACTGGCAGCTCAGATACTCATGGAACGAAGGCTGATTGAAGAAAGAGAGACCACGTGAAAAATGATTGTGATAGGTTAGGGTTTGGATATGTTTGAGAGGAGAAGGGATGTCAGATACGAAAACTAATAATCCGGTTCCGAATTTTTATCGGGCATCGGCAGAGGATTTTAAGAAAATTCCGGGAAGTCCTATTGCATATTGGGTAAGTGATTCGATAATTGCAATTTTTCAGAAAAACAGAGTTTTGTCAGGTTTTGCTTCCATAAAACATGGCATGACAACAGGTAATAATGATAAATTCTTGAGATTTTGGTTTGAAGTTCCATTTAAAAAAATTAAATTTGATTGCATTAGTTGTGAAGAATGCTTTGAATCTAATTGTATATGGTTTCCTTATAATAAGGGAGGAATATTTAGAAAGTGGTATGGCAATAGAGATTATTTAGTTAATTATCATAAATTAGGAAAAGATATGAAATCTGGTTTGTCAGATGGGACAAATTCAGGATGTAGAATTGTAAATGAAGCTGATTTTTTTAAAAAATCGATAACCTGGGCCGATGTAACGAGTGGCCCTACTGCATTTAGATATTGTCCACCGGGTTCAATATTTGATGGTAGAGGTTCTTCTCTATTCTCTAATAGTGATAAATATTTAAATTTCATTTTGTTTTTTTTAAATTCTAACTTTGCTAAATTTTGTCTAAGAATGCTAAATCCTACATTAGTCACTACGGTTTCAGATATTGGTAACCTGCCATTTATTGAGGATCATAATCAAAATCACTCCTTAAATAATTTAATTTCTCTCTCAAAAACCGATTGGGACTCATATGAAACCTCCTGGGACTTCACCACCCTCCCCCTCATCTCCCCCGAATACCTCTCTCCGACCATCGAAGCCTCCTACCAGAAACTCCGCTCCCATTGGCAGGAGATGACCACCGAGATGAAAGAACTCGAAGAGGAGAACAATAAAATATTTATCGAAGCCTATGGCCTGCAGGACGAACTCACCCCTGACGTCCCCCTCTCCGAGATCACCCTCACCTGCAACCCCCATTACCGGTATGACGCCAGTAAACCGGAAGAGGAACTCGAAGCCCTCCTCCGAACCGATACCATCAAAGAGCTCATCTCCTATGCCGTCGGGTGCATGTTCGGGCGGTACTCACTGGACAAACCAGGCCTTATCCTCGCAAACCAGGGAGAGACCGTCGAGGATTACCTGAAACAGGTACCACACCCCACATTCAGACCTGACGATGACAACATCATCCCGGTCCTTGATGACGAATACTTCCCTGATGACATCGTAGGCAGATTCAAAAATTTCCTTAAGATCGTATTTGGAGAGAAGACCCTCTCCCAGAACCTTGATTACATCGCCCAGGCATTGACCGGAAAGAGCACACCCTCACCAGAGAAGGTCATCAGGGACTACTTCCTCAAGGACTTCTTTAAAGATCACGTCCAGCGATACAAGAAACGGCCCATATACTGGATGTTCTCATCCGGAAAGCAACAGGGATTCAATGCCCTCATCTACATGCACCGGTACAATAAGACGACGCTCGCAAAGATGAGGACCGATTACCTCCTTGAACTCGAAGCAAAACTGGATGCAGAACTCACCGCTTTGAGTGAGGACCCGGTGAAGAACAAAGCACGGATATCCAAGATCAAGAAGCAGATCGATGAGATGAAAACGTGGGATGAACTCCTCAACAACAAGGCACTTGCACTCATCGAGATAGACCTTGATGACGGCGTTGTTGTCAATTATGCAAAGTTTAAGGGACTGGTCCGGGCGATATGAACTCCCAGGAATCAGGAGAGAAAGACCGGGGAGAGGGAAATTATGGCTATTCTGAGTATTGAGAAGACAACCGCTGCAATCCTGGAGAAATTTAAAACCCTCTCTGAATTTGAGACCAGAAAGATCGTCTTCTGGTACGACGGGGAACAGACCGCCGGGGAAGAGGACCTGACCCATATCAGAGAAAAACTCGCTGAACAGGGTATTCGGATGCATATCCTGAACGGGAATTATTTTGCCACCAAAAAACTCCTTGAACATGACGACACCGCATCGTCCTACCTTATTTACTCAGCACAGCCTGAACCAGACTATGAGAAGAACTGGCTTTTGGACAGCCAGCTCTACTCCGAACGGTTCGAAAACAGCCGGATATCAGATATCAAGGCAGAGATAGGGATCGAAGGATATGACCTTGATCCCTTTCTTGGAGCCAACCTGAAATTCTTCTCGAATAAGAAACGTGCCCTTGGCTTTAAGAAGTTCTATGAACCAGCCTGGAGAGAAGAGGACTGCATCAGGGGAATACTCGCCGTTCTCTCGAATGCATCCGCCCCGGACGTCCGTGAGATAATAAAGTCGGTCCTGATGGGTTCCCTTCATGAAGAAGAAAATACCCTCTGGGACCAGGTAGTAAAGTTTGACCTCACCGAACGGTTCTGGGAGATAGTGCGGAAACAATTCGGGTATTACCAGGAGAGCCCGACCCTGAAAAAATTATTCCTAAGTCTTCTCATCACCCACATCGACCGGAATGCCACCCTCCCGCTCGGCCACCTGGAACAGTTCGTCAATGCAAAACGACAAGGAAATGAATGTGAGTTATTCATCTCCGGATGGATGCATCACGCCCGGGATTCAGCCCGATTTGACAGCTACTGCACCGACCTCCTGACGGAACAGGATAAAAAACTCGAGAAAGAACTGACCTCCATCGTGAATAATGAACGAATAGAAGGCTATCTGAATCCCGAAGCACCTGACATCTTTGACAAGAGCATCATCAGAAAGATAGTATCAACCCTCTCCGATGGCGGGCAGGACTATGACAAGTACCTCTCCTGGATCGAAGCACGAAAGACAAAACACTACTTCCATGAGTTTGAGGACATTTACGCTGCCCTGGTATCTGCAATAAACCTCATCCGGCTAGCAGAGCAGTGCGAAGAAGAGAAGATCCTCGCAGCTACCCCTCATGAACTCTTCCGGACCTATACTGACCGGTATTATCTCCTTGACTATCAGTACCGGAAATTCTACACCTCTTATGACAAAACCAGCGATAAAGACATCTTAAAAACCCATATCCGGGAGATTGTCGAGCGGCAGTACCTCCATATCACCCAGAAGATCCAGATGAAATGGAGTGACCTTATCACGGCACAAGACCGGACCAGCTGGGGAATTGAACTCATAGAGCCCCAGGAACAGTTCTATACCGCCCATGTAAATAAGATCATCTCCAGAAATGACCGTGATAAAGTGGCGGTCATCATCTCCGATGCCATGCGGTACGAGGTAGCCGTTGAACTAAAAGAAAACCTCAATAAGAACACAAACGGCACCATTGAACTCACTTCTATGGCCGGATGTCTCCCTTCATATACCAAACTTGGGATGGCGGCACTCCTTCCTCATACCATACTTGAATTTCAAAAAGAACACATCCTCGTTGACGGAATGAACGCTGATGGCATTGAAAACCGGGAGAAAATTCTCACCAGGACCAAAGAGGAGTCGATTGCACTCCGGTTCAAAGAGCTCCGTGAGCTCAGAAGAGATCAAGCCAGGGAAAAAATCAGGGGAAAGCGGGTGATATATATCTACCACAATAAGATAGATGATACCGGAGATAACCAGCAATCCGAAGATGAAGTGTTCAAAGCCGCTGATGAAACAATCCAGGAGATTGAAGACATGGTAAACCGCCTGGTCAATTCCCTGAACATCAGTAACATCATCATCACGGCAGATCACGGATTTCTCTATACCCGTAATGCCCTTGAAGATATCGATGTCATTGATGTAGCCGGATTTGACAAAGATCAATTCATCTCCTCAAACAAGCGGTTCATCATCAGCAGTGAAAAGACCAACCTCATGAACACCCATCGCTTTCTCATGGATTATATCTCAGATGAACAAAAAACGCTCTATATCTACACACCCTATGCAGATCTCAGGTTTAAAATGGCCGGAGGCGGACGAAATTTCGTCCATGGCGGATTGTCCTTACAAGAGATAGCAATCCCGGTGCTCCTCTATAACCACAACAAATCCCTGTCAGACCTTGATAAAAAGGGTATTGAATATGGAAAGGTTGGCATCACCCTCATCGGACAGAGCAGGAAGATAACGAACAACCCATTCAAAATTACCCTGTTCCAGACCGAAAACGTAACCGAGAAACGAGGACACCTCAAATGCAGGATTGCCCTCTATGATAACTCCGGTGCCAGAGTCAGCGATGAAAAGGTCATTCTGGCCGACAGAACCACAGATGATCCAAACCAGAGAAAAATAAATATCACCCTGACCATGGACAGCAAAATTAAAAATGGTATATACATCCTGAAAGCCATAGATGAAGATGTGAAAGCAACATTCCGCGATGTCCTCGAGATACCCGTTGAAGTTGATATTTTGATACCCGATGATTTTTAAACGTGATGTGACATGACTGACCTGACACCCGAACCACTACCGGAACAGAGCAATGATCCTGATACAGATAGGAAGCTTAACACCTGGTTTCCCGGCAGGGTGGTCAGAAAAGACCTCACCATAAAACTCAAAGGGTCCAATAATGTCCCGGTCTATGTCCTTGAATACCTGCTTGGATCCTATTGTGCCACCGATGATGAATCACTCATAGAAGAAGGAGTCACAAAAGTAAAACGGATTCTGGCAGACAATTACGTCCGGCCTGATGAAGCTGAACTTATCAAATCCAGAATCAGGGAGACCGGGTATTACACCGTCATTGATAAAATAACCGTCCGGCTGAATGAAAAGAGGGATGTATATGAAGCAGAATTCTCATCCCTTGGAATCAAGGAGATAGAGATTGAACCGGAAACAATCAGAAGATATGAGAAATTGCTCGGGGGTGGGATCTGGTGCATCGTAAAGATGGAATATATGTCCGAAGGATCGCGATCACCCTTTGTCATCGCAAGTCTCAAACCGATTCAGATCCCGAACATGGATATAAATGAACTCATCGACCGGAGGAAATACTTCACCAAAGATGAGTGGATCGATATACTACTCCGGACCGTCGGGATGGAACCGGACACCCTTGATTATACGGTAAAATGGCACCTGCTCCTGAGGCTTGTACCCCTGGTTGAAAATAATTACAACCTTTGTGAACTTGGGCCGAGAAGCACTGGCAAATCCCATGTATACAAAGAGATATCCCCAAATTCAATCCTCATCTCCGGAGGACAAACCACCGTCGCAAACCTCTTTTACAACCTAAGCTTACGACAGGTCGGACTTGTCGGGCTCTGGGATGTCGTTGCTTTTGATGAAGTAGCCGGAATCAGGTTCAAGGACAAGGATGGCATCCAGATACTCAAGGATTACATGGCATCCGGTTCATTTGCCCGGGGAAAAGACCAGATCAATGCAAATGCCTCAATCGTATTTGTCGGAAACGTCAATGAAAGTATCCAGTCCTTACTCAAGACCGCCCATCTCTTTGCTCCGTTCCCTGATGCAATGAACAATGACAGTGCCTTTTTTGACCGGATACATTACTATCTCCCCGGTTGGGAAGTTCCCAAATTCAGACCTGAACACTTCACCATGCGGTATGGATTCATCGTGGATTACCTGGCCGAATACCTCCGTGAGATGAGGAAACGTTCGTTTGGTGACACTATCTTCAAATACTTCAGATTTGGCAGTAACCTGAACCAGCGTGACACCATAGCCATCAAGAAAACCTGTTCCGGTCTTTTAAAACTCATCTACCCGGATGACAGTGCCACAAAAGAAGATGTTCGTGAGATACTGGAATATGCCCTTGTCGGACGGAGAAGGGTAAAAGAACAACTCAAAAAAATCGGGGGCATTGAGTTTTACGATGTCAACTTCTCTTATTTCGATAACGAAGAAGGGACCGAGCATTTCGTGACAGTCCCGGAGAGCGGAGGGAGTAAGTTAATCCCCGAAGGTATGACCAAACCAGGTCAGGTATATTCAGTAAGTCGAAATGAAGAGGGTAAAATAGGAGTATATAAGTTTGAGCTCCAGGTTATACCCGGCTCTGGAAAATATGAAAAATCGGGTCTTGGATCAAATATGAAAGCAAAGGAATCAGTCCAGACCGCTTTTCATTATTTCAAAGCCAATGCAAAGTCTGTAAGCCAGAGCATCTCCACCAAGGAACGGGATTATCAGCTCCATGTGCAGGATCTCATGGGTGTTGGGATATCAGATGAACTGGCTCTTCCGGCTTTCATCAGTCTCTGTTCCGGTGCTCTTGGAAAACCGGTCCATGAGTCGATTGTCATTCTTGGGACCTTCACCATCGGTGGCTCGGTGAGCACTATTGATAATCTATCCGATCTCCTTCAGATTGCTCTTGATGCCGGGGCAAAAAAAGTCCTGATACCGATCTCATCAGCAGGAAAGATCTCGGTTGTTCCCCCTGACCTCTTCAGCAAATTTCAGATATCATTCTATGAAGATCCAGTCGATGCGGTGTATAAATCGATTGTATTGTCGTAGGATAAAAGAAATATCAAGCCCTATTTATAGAAATCAGTCATTGGGGTTAGGTTCTTTGAAATATCATTATCTCCCATACCCCTCCGGCACATCCTCAAACTCACCCCAGGTAAACCAATCACTTCCCCCCACTATATCAGACCACCAAAGAGCCAGGAAATACTTCATGAAAAAACATTTGATTCATACGCGGGAGGTAAACCCGCCCGACTCATCATGAACATACGGGAACCCAGGATAACTTACTTTTTTAATGCTGAACCCCTGATCGTAAACGAACCACCGTGAAGATTGATCCATTTCGGCTCAACAACACCAATATGCTGGCCACACGTACAATAAACGTCATTTCCTCTCCTGATGGTATAATCAGAGGAAATCCGCGAATGCCAGTGGTGCAGGAGTCTGCCTTTTCCAATCTTCTGGTATCGGAATAGTTTTCTTCCGCAGGCAGCACAATAAACCGTAATCATTCGTACCAAGAATATTGCTGTAGAGATGTATTAGTGATAGTGTGTTATTGATTGATGAGGGTAAAAAATCCTCAAATGTTTATTGATAGTTTCAAAAATATTAAAAAAACCTGATTTGTTGGAAGGGGGTTTTCGTTATTTTCTATAAGAAAGCACCGAATAGACTCGGGATTATGAGAGAGGACGGGAATTTACGTTTGGATCTGAAAAGAAGATTTAGAACATCGCTGATTGGTGTATTTGTTTCACCGATTACGGGTACTATATCTCCAGGGATTGATTTTAACATCCTTGTCACCTTTCAGTAAGGAATCGAAATTATATGGTTCAAAAAAAATTTCTTTGAAGATACATTCAATAAAAAAGTGGATCTTGTCATTGAAGATGGCAAAAAAACCAGGATAAGATTGAATCATACAGGAAAGGGTATTTGCATGAGAGATTTGGTCCTGTAGAGGGATTTCAGGCTCTCCATTTCCAGGGTCTATTTATAAACTGAATCTCTATGTTCAAACGTATGAAGGATCAGATGATCGTGAGTATATTCATATAATATCCTAAATGGAGGGACCCTAACACTCCTCATCCCAGCAAGCTCATATTGTAAGGGTTTACCAACGTCTGGATTTTCGATGATATTCTCAACAATTTTTTTATTTTTACCTGTAACCCCTTATCCCGGATTTTTTAAGACACCTTTTGAATTCTTCAGTGTATTCTATCTACATGTTATTCCCAGATACTATCGAGATCATCCGGACTGGAAATGGAATGGGTCTTTCCGGCAAGAACGTCTTCTCTTGAACGCTGAATCTGCTCTATTAAATCCGGAGTATTAAGAATCTCAATCGTCTCAATAACCTCTTCAAATTCTGATTGTAATCGTTTCAGTCTTGAAAATGCCTCTGAACTGATTATGACGGGTCCTGGTGTGGTTTCGTCCATATTCTTTCCTAGTTACTGAATTGATCAATTGGGAATTTATAGGTAATATTGAACCAGATCACTGCCCGCATCGCGAAGATCAAAACTGATGCTCTCCCTATATTCATTTTTCAAAAAGCCAGCAGAGATAAGAATTTTTCTCACTCGTGGACATCAATGAATGACATATAAGCATCCGGGCACCATCATCCGGAGCATTTGACACACCCATTGCAAACATTCTTGCAAATGAAGCCCTTGAAACAGCCATAAGGGGAACCGCCTCCCACGACAGTTCAGAGGATGGATTCAGGATCACCCTCAAGTGCCATGCAGCATCCGGGGCCTGGTCAATAACCCCTTTGAGCTCGTTCGCCTCAGCGAGCTTTCCGATGATCTGATTGATCTTATCCCCTATCTCCGGATTTCCCTTAAGAGCAACCATGTCGGAGAAACTCCCACCAGAAGGAACTTCGATTAATGCCTTCTTATCTCCGGCATATTTATCCGACACATACTTGACGAAGAGGAGGACGAGCACATAATCTTTGTATTGGGATGCATCCATACCTCCCCGGAGTTCATCGCAACTCTTCCACAGTGAGTTATAAAGTTCTGATTTTTTAACCATTGAGGAAAATTTCAAGTTCCACCATAATAAATATCCTATATGGAAGTCGGGAAGGTAGCAGATAATGGACACATCTTCATCCCTTTACCATTAAGAAAAAAATATAATCTTAATGATGGGGACACGATACTCCTGGAAGAACGTGAAAATGGCCTTTTGCTCATACCCTGCTCGAAACTATCTGTGCTCATGGGTGCATATAATGAAGACGGACTATTGGACGATCTGGAAAAATTAAGAAAACAGGAACGTTCTTTGGTATGAATTCATGTAAGACAGCTTTGTAGATTAATCCAGATCTTGAGGCATAATTTTTCAATAATTCGTATTACACTGTATGTCTTATCATGAAGATAGAGATACTTCTCTGATCCATTTCTTTAACCCAGACGCGCAAATGTCTCACTATAGTGGTCTAAACTACAATCATTGAAACTTCAAAGAGACGATAGAAAAAAAGAGAGAATTACGAGTATTTTCCGGTTTTTTAACGATAACTAATAGTACATAACCCTCCTTCAGACTATCGATCCGAAGATAAAGACCTACAAAATTTCAGAAAATTTCAATGAGAGAGTTTCTTTTATGTTGCGGCTTTTTGCAAGGTGCCGCAGTGATTTTTCTAATTTAACCCATCGTTTGTTTACGTTCCCTTTGCCAAATAAATTTTGATTCAAAACACTCAAAAACTCCAATCCTTTCTCTGAAAATACTTTTGACCATAACATCGGGGTATATTTTCCTTTATCATTTTTTCGAGACGTAGATACAATCCAGGAAAACAGATCTCTGCTAATAATAAACCGTAGTAACATGGAATAAATGTGAATAAACGCCATTGGCTCATTTCCGAGAAACATTTTTCCAAGGTCGTAATCCCCTTTTAATTCCTTAAAAATAAGTTCAATCACCCAACGAAATCGGTATAAATCATAAATATCATCAGCCGAAAATAACTCTTTACTGATATTTGTGATATAGAGGTGCCATTTTTCAGTAAGAGGATTCCAGGTACAAATTACCCTGAATTCTTGAAAAATTGGAGTTTTAATTTTGTTAATCCGCTTGTCTCCAACATGAAATGAACAAATGAGATCATAAACTCCTTTTTTTGGCATTAGATCTAAAAAATCGTAGCCATTAATGCTTTTAAAACGAATATGATCAACAATTGATGTTATTTCAGAAGGTCCTGAATTGATTGAAACAACCTTAAAAACAGCATTGCTTTTTATTCTACTAACAAAAAAACCTCCATATTGTTGAATTTTAGAGAAAATTTTTAGAGAATAGTATCCCAGGTCGTTTATTAGGAGAATATTCTCTATTTCAGGTCCAATTTTTAACATCTTAGAGTCATGAACCCTTTCTGTTGTTATAATTGCATTTTTTACTGAATTAGAAACAACACTATAAATTGCATGGATCTTTAATCCAGCAGATTCATCGCGAGAACGTGCTGCAGGATGCAATTCATAGAGTTTTTTACTAATTCGAATAATACTGCTGTCTTGAACTAAAATATCTTTGAAACCCCCTACAATTCCCTTTAAATGAGCAGGAGACTGATGAACCATTTGATCTATATAATGTTCCATCAGTGATTTCAGAAAATCTACTAATTTTAAATTAAACCGCTTCCTGAAACTTTGGTTACGAATTGAGGTTAGTATCTTTGGATTATCATCAAGGTCAATATAATGACGATGGATCTCGTCTAATGTGGGTTTCATATGACTGCTGACTCCAAAAATGAGGGTAAATATCAAAAGAACAGGATCGAGTTTCCTTTTTCTCTGCATAAATCCTGTTTCCCGAGCTGTCTTTTCAATAAAATCAAAGGTAAATTTTTGAAATACCCAAGATTTTAGGTTTTTTAGACCCTTAGAAGAAGGCTTCTTCATATTCTTTAGGTCGCCCGACGGTGCTCACCGTAGGGCGGCGCCGAAAATATATAAAGGTATCGATTTGTATTTGAAAATGTATTCTTGATAAGTAACACTGATTTTGGCTCTGTTAGGTATCAGGCCATAAAGCTGTCATGCATGAATAGATATCGCCATTTTTACCAAAACCATCCTGAACGTCTGGCATGAACCATACAAAACAGAAAAATAAATCATATCAGTGAAAGAAACACAATAGGAGAATTATACTGAAAAAAGGGATCTCATCCTATCAAGAGGCTGACTCATGCGTATGATGAGAATAGTGCTCACTTCTCTTCCTAACAGATACATATAAGGATACCGCTCATGGATTTTGTACCGTCCCTTCCTTTTTTTCCAGATCTTCTTCTCATTTTAATCCTGATTGCCGTTATCTTTTATCATGCCTTTGAAAAACAGAAGAGATATGCCATCATTATCGGAAGCATCGGATGCCTTATCCTGCTTTCGGGGCAATTTATTGGGTGGAATCCGGATCTCCTCTATACCGGTCTGTCTGCCCATATCATTGGAGAACTCATCATCTGCTGTGCAATTCTTCTTCTGATTACTTCGAAGCAGGCATCAGAACCGGATAAAACCCTGGAAAATAAAATTTCAGAACTGGAGGGCCAGGTTTTGGAAAAATCTGAGGCTCTTGATATGACGAACATCCTTCTTAAAAATGAACTGGAAGTCAGGACCTCGTTTGAAGCAGATCTTCAGGAGAGTGAAGAGAAGTTTCGCACTATCACTGAG